>Ga0325414_1000759_pt1 | contig 28263 bp, 14 predicted proteins | sample PopdelMetagenome_8_FD_206183 | JGI IMG/M metagenome (GOLD analysis project Ga0325414, IMG submission 206183) | Populus deltoides microbial communities from Bellville, Georgia, United States - Leaf-PdKOR-R3 | ecosystem: Host-associated > Plants > Phyllosphere > Phylloplane/Leaf | place: USA... | reverse complement strand
TAGTTTGACCCGGATAATAACCTATTTTTATCTATACCACTACGTGCAGACATGGTTTTTAATAGCAGCTACTAATAGAGGTTGAGGTCACAGCATAGCATAACATGGTAGGTAGATATTAAGCAATGAGCACGTGTCGCATGCAATTTTTTTACAGCCCTAATAATCATAACTGTATATGAAATTAAAAAAATATATATTAATAATGATATTTGTATACAATTAATATAGAAACTACTATATATGAAAACAAACCCTGAATTTAAAAATTGCCAATAATATATAAATATATATATATAATAGATAAAAAAAAAATTAAAATGAAACGACGCTAACGGCTGTGGCAACTGCGAAGTTTTGCAAAATACTCTATCGTGCTTTACAATAAAAGGTCCAAACGCCATCGTATCACATCTATTATGCCACATAACAATTGTTTTTCAAAACCATGTCTGTAGGGGATTTTTATTTCTTTGCCTGGAATACAAGAAAAACACGTAATATATTATAACAGATCTGAGTTGTGATTAATTCTTCTTACTTCCATTTTTTATATATACTTAAAACACTTCTATAAAATTGATAAATACAAACAAAAATATTAAGAAAATATTTTTTTCGATAAATTTTCAAGTAATTTTACTGATGAAAATATTTTCTTGGTATATCCTACGGAATTACAGTGAAAAAAAAATTAAAACAAAGAAAAAAAACGATGACGTGTTATTTTTATCAATGAAAAAACGATGTTGTTTTGAGCTTTTTTTTTTTCATATGAGATCAATTTTTAGTTGATTTATTTATAAAATTTTTAAATTTTTAGCAATCGCAACTTTATTTTTTTCATATGAATTTTTTTAGTTAAATTTATTTTTTATTTGATAAAAATTATGTGTATGTGTAACTGTATTGTTCTGTCTTTTTTTTTATATATATATATTTGAAAAGTAATGAATTAGGGCTTATAAAGAAAAACTATGGAGAACCTTTCAAATGTATTTTTCAAACTCCATATAAATTTGAAAAACTATAAAACTAGTTTTTTGAATGTATTAATATTGCATTTGATGAGAAAGTTCTATTTTTCTTCTTTTTTGACTTCAATTTTATAGAAAATTAGAGTACGTATTACTCTATTTTTGAACACCTCTTAAGATGTTTTTGGTATCTATTAAAAAATAATTATCTTCAACATGATTATTATTTATCTTAAGAGTAATATTCTAATGAGATTTATATCCTAAATAAATTTGTTTATATTTTAAGTATGTTTAGCAATGGAGTCTATTTTTCTTCATAAATAGATAATCCTATTATTGTATTTGGCGTTACATGTGATTTTCACAAGTTTTTTTCATATTTTTTTCTATAATTTTTATTATTCTCTTATCACAGCTTTTCTTAGCCTTTTGACTTCCAATATTTATCTTTATTCCTTTTGGTTTATTAGATTTTCTTTATATAAAATCTTTAAACAATCTATTTTGATCTAATATCTTAATTAACGATCTGTTTTGATTCATTGAGTTGTCTTAAAACTCTAACATCTAAATGTTTTTAATTATAGATTTATTATTCTATTTCTGAAATCTGCATCTCTCTCGATCACGAAGGAGCCATCATCTCCACATAGAATTTATCCTACGAGAAAAACACTTAATTGGCAACAATTTCTTATAACGTCGATGACGCGTTCTGCTAGCCGCTATATAGAACGAAGATCCTCGCATGAAGAAAAATATGCCTTGCTCGTTTGAAAGAGCAACCCTTTTCTCTGTATCACGCCAGAAGGGCGCATGATAAACCCAAATGATTCTATGGTGTCGGCTCCTGATTAAATTGCTCTAGGAGTGAAAGGGATATTCACCAAAATACACGCCTCAAAACAAGTCTCTCAATCTTCTCTTTAGCGCTTGTCTAGCATTAAAGGGAAAATGTACAGTACTGGAAGTGCCTTGGGCGACCGGTTGGAATAAAAATAGTCTTGAACACTATTTTCTGTTGGGTTTAAAACAAAGCTCTACCGAAATAGGTAACTGAGAGGTTTTTCTAATAATAATAATAAAAAAAAAAAGATACGAACCTTAGGGCAACAGAAGCCCAAAGTGAGATCCTGCATGAAAGGGGAACTTAGATGTTATCCGCCCTTTTTCCACAGCTATAATATTAGACGTGGATGCGACGTCAAGTAAAGGTCAACATGCAAACAGTAGGTTCAAGGAGGGCACTTTGGTACCTCACCAATTCTCCCTCAAATGTTGTTTTTTTTTTTTTTTTTTTGAGAAATTAGCACATTTAAAAAAAGAGTATTGGCAAACTAGCATCGGTCAAAGTAAAAGTCACGGTTGAAAATAGTGATATTTAAAGTATTGTCATTAAAACTTTGATATATTAAGATTTTATTCTTTATTTTTTTTTCATTTTCTTTTCCCTTCTTTCCTTGAAATTTGTGAAAACCTATTTTTGACTACTTATTTAAATATTGTTATTTCCACCAGCAACTTTGACCAAGCTATGATATTTTCAAATAAAAATTTGGTCCATACTATCATGTTAAAACATGTTTTGATGTGACTGATATAAAAATCTAGAAATTTATAATTAAATCAACTCTGCTCAAAGAAAAATTTGATGAAATTTGAAATTAAATTTGATATAATTATAATATGTAAGAAGAAACTAAAATTATATGTAACAACCGCCACCTAACGTTTATAATTGAGACACAAATAAGAATTATAAAAAACACCACGAAACTTGGTTTATTCTTTAATAAGTTAAAGTATTTTTATGAGGAACCAAGAAATATGAACAAAATCTCTCACACACAACAATAATTACTCAGATCAAAATCTATCTCTAAAAAAACTAAATACAAGATAAATAATTATATTTAAACTAATTAAAAACATCATAAATAATGTTGAAAAATAATAAAAGTATTTTAAATAAAAAAAGAATCTCAGATCAACCAGGAAACTAATATATTTTTCGCATAGTAGCTTCTGAACCTTATCATAAGGCCTTCTTGATATATGATTTCCATGAAATTTTAACTCGATATAGAACAAGACCTATGAAAACTTCTAGTCGACTTTTAGCTCGATCCAATGATTAGATAAAAATTATACTTGTTAGAGTAAAACAGTGCATTAGAAAAAATAATCCTCTAATCACCAAAATTAATTAGCCCATGAAATATATGAATTAGACCCCTCTTGTGCGTGAATTAATCTTAACTAAAGTCTAGTGTTCATTTGTTGATGTTGTGTTCTTGAAATCCATCTTGATTCATATATTTTGAATAAGTCCATTGAATGGATACTTAGATACTTTGCCCTTGATCTTTTAATTTGCCCAATTGAAACTTGCAGTGGATTTTTTGGTGTGGTCTTGATCGTATCATCTTCTTTTTTCTTAAAAGGATTCATCCACAAATCATCGCCTATATCAAACAAAGAGAGATAAAAAAATATATATTAAAAATAGCATTAACACCATACTTATTTGGTAAATCTCTCTAAAGAATAAATCCGCTATATTAGTTGCATCATCGATTTTATGACAAGATATGAAATGTATCAATTTAGAAAACATATTCATAATTATAAAAATATAATCACTGTCCCTTTTTGACCTAAAAAAACCTAACACGAAATCCATAAATATACCAACCCAAGTGATGCAAACCCCGTGAACACATGGTCATGTAAGCCACACGAAAACGATACAACTCCCAAAAAGCCAAAAAATCAGGTTTTAAAGTGACACAAATATTACCTTGAATCTAACCACCAACACTATTGGAATCTGAAACCCCCACCTAATGAATAAAAAATCATGAATGAAAAGTATAAGATGATGCCATAAAGACAATTATTCTTTGATAAATCGAATTTGTTGTTTGTCCTAACAAAGAAAATGCATTGCATTACACAAAACACAAGTTAATTTCATGAATCCATGGCTGTTGACAATCTCATCATACAAAATGTTATATAATAGTTAAACTATTAAGCCTAATAGACCCAAAACTTGTGAGCTAATATTTACCCACCTAGAATAAACCTAAAGTATGTTAACTACGACCAAACATGAAAAAATAATAAAAATAACAAATATAACATATAAACTAAAGTTGTTGCACCTAATTAAAAAAATATCCTAAGATTAAGATAGATAAATTTCATAGTTTAAATAATATCATGAATGAAATTTTTATCCTAAAAACACTAAGATCTTTGTTGCCACCTTTAGACTTTCAAAATAAGCTAGGAAATTGATTGTTGAAGTTGCCTCCCATTTATTTTTCTTATTTGTCTAGTAGTTGTAACTTTCAAGAATCATCTCAAAGTATGAAAACCCTTGTCGCAATTCTTTTACCTTCCTTATAGAATTAGAAAACTCCCTAAAATAAGTTAACTAATTTATCATTAAATATCACCAACCTTTATTTTGTTGTGTAGTTAGAATGGATAAGGTATTCTTACAAGAAAAGGATTTTGGAGCATTAATGAATCCTTACCACACTTGAAAATTTTAGAAAAAAATAAATAAAATCATGTTGGGTCAACTTGCCAAACCCGTAATCCGAGTAATGAGATTGAGATAACACCATAGAAAACAAATCGAAGAAAATTATGAAACTCAATTTCTAATGAACTCAATGTTGAAGAGTAAAATTTAGAAAAAAAAAACACAAAACAAAACACTATTCTAATTAAATAATATATTATAAGTGTTGCTATAATGGTTTGGTATTTTGTGAGTGTGATTACAATGATTTAGTCACATCCTCTAATATTTTGTTAAATATGTTTATGCTTCCTAAGAGTTTTCTCGAGTTTCTGTCTTTAAATGTAATCTATAAATTCATCGGTTAGACATGTTCTATCGTAAATATCAAGATATTGAAAACAAAGGTTTATTCATTGGTTAAACTTGGAAGGTTCTTGAAAACAAAGGTTTTTTCATTGGTTAAACTTGGAAGGTTAAAGAAGCATCGATTGATCAAAAACCAAAAGTTTAACGCCATGAAAAAAAAAATTAATTTTCAATCTCCATCTGGTATTGCAGCCTAAACAGAGGCTAGTCAAAATTCAAATGTTTTTTTATTTAAAATTATTTTTATTTTATATTTTCGGATCGTTTTGATGTACTAATGCTAAAAAAAAATTAAAATTAAAATATATATTATTTTAATATGTTTCTAAATAATTATTGTTTTTTTAGAAAAACAATCACTACTACACTTTGAAATACCATTGTTATTTTTTTTTTGTCTTCAATTGAATCCCTTATTCTTACCAGTCATCGGATAATTCATAGCCTTTCGTGAAAACGAGACCTTTTTGTAGGGAATATGATGGTTTCGGCTAAAAAGGTGACAAAACTCTCATATTTAAGATTTTTTAATACTTATGAAACCCAATTAATTTGGTGTTAAGCCTTGTTCACCATTTTGGCAATTGGTATATATATTGGCCTTATGACCAAGTTTTTATTGATTTACACTTTTCACTACACATAAAGAGAAGAGATAGCAACATGAATCTTAAATTAAGAAGACATTGATACCATGCTTGGTTTGTTTAGTGATGGATGAACATTTTTGGCACTTCTTGAAAAATAAATTTTCAGTCCAAGTCTTTATTTAAAAGGTTCAAAGATAGAATAATAATCCAATAATAGATAAGTTGTGCTTATGTTTATACTCGATATTCTTAAACTTAACAAATTATTAAACCTAAGTAATAAGAATTTAACTCACTTCCAGGACTAATGTTTTTGAGCGTGGCTACGAGCCAAGCCCAAGTGAGCATAGATTTGACAAGCTGTCAGATTTAATGTTCTTATAATTAATTACATGTTGAGTCTAAGCAAGTATAAATCTACTGTCAAATTCATTATTCTTAAATTTTTCAATGTGTCAAGCCCAAATAAATATGGGTTTAAAACATTATCATTTAGAAATCTGGATTGAAAATATTTTTTTATTTAATTTACAAGTCACACGTTAAAGTTATTTAAACTTAGTACCTATAGCAATACCCTAATTATACTGATATAAGGAGATGTCCATGTGTTTTCTTCCTTTCTTTCTTGCTTTTTCCCCTAATTTTTAAGCTAAGGCAGGTTTTGCAGAGGCAAAAGCTGGTATCGAAAGCAATGCTTGTTTTCTTATAATCATCACAGTACTTTAAAATTGAGAGATTATTGACTAGTAAAAATATACCACATGATAATGCAGTTTAACTCATTTCTCCGTGATTATAGTACAAAAATGACTTCAGTATCTTAAAAAAAAAAAGGGAGGGAATAGCAATATGCAATTCAGAATAAAAATTATTTTTAAAATAAAAAAATTAAAAAAAATTAAATTTTTTTTAAAAATACTTTTGAAACATGAAAACAGCATACGTAACTCTGTAAAACAGCTACTACTAACTTAAAAAGGGACAAGCAGATTCAAGAGGCAGAGGCAAGATGTTGGCTTTTCTCGATAGCGAAAGGAAAGCCCTGGGGACCAAGTCCTGAGATCTTTTCATGCAGTATATCCATGGCTGGTGGACAATTAAATACAATAATTCAGATCTTCAAGAAGTGGACTCCTTTCAATTAATGTCATTGTCAGATTTTCGAGTTCAGCCCAAATCAACACGAGCAATTTAGAAATAATAAATCAACTATACAAAAGTTGTACACGTGTAAAGTTTCTGTAGATTGCTTCACCAGGTAGCTGACATGCAATGCAAGATCCAAAGCAACTTCGCAAGATCACAAATCGTTTTCTACCCCATTGCCACCCGCAAAAAATATTAAGCACAAAAAAAAACAAAAGTCCGGGTGTTAATAGACTTTATAATGAATTGAATGATTTTTTAATTAAATACTGAAATGAAAAGATACTTATATTAATCTGGATTGAACTACAAAATTCATGGGATAATATTAAAAAAAATAAATTAAAAAATTCATTCTCGAATTAACTTAATATTAAAAGACAAATTCAATAAAGATAAAAAAAACATTTAATTAAAAAATAAAATAAACTCAGTCAATCAAGTAAACTTATGATGAAAATCATGCACATTATCTGATTCAATAATTTTTTATTCTATAGATTATTTCTCATTTAATTATATAATAGTAGAATACATGATTTTTTTTTGTATGAAACAACATATTTTTTAAAAGTAAAAAAACCATGATAGACATGTGTGGTCAAGATAACAAAGGTAGATTATTGACAATAAAGAGTGAAATTGTATTTTTTTTGTTTGAGTTAAATAAAAAAATAGATAATCAATAAAATTGTATTTTTTTTTTTAAATTGAGAGACAAGAAAAACATTAAACAAAAAAATAAATGCTATGAATTAACATGTTAAATTTGCTCCACTGATAATAAATTTAATTGAATTAAATGATTTGTTTTATTAATATTTTAAAAAAATTAAATATAAAATAACAATATTAAAAAAAAAAGCCCAGCCATGTATACTGGGTATTTTAAAAAGAAAGAGCCCAGCTTGCATGCCTGGCTTGTTCTATTTATTTTTTTTCCAGCAAAAAAAATGGTATTTAAAAGATGGCGGCGGCTGCAAGGCCAGAGGCATTGATGAATTAATTTGACGATCTTAAAAAGAAATAATTTTGTTGATTTGAAAACTCCACTCTCAAAAAATCAAAAAGGTATTACAACATGACCTAAGATTTTTTGCCTCTGGAGTCTGGAATTGAAAAACTCAAATGGGTCTTCTTCACCTCATGATTGATATCCATAAAAAATAAAAATTGATGCTGCCGTAGAGCTCCTTGAAACCAAGAGTTGAACAATACTATAGCAGACTAAACTACGAAACCATATGGCATAAGAATTCCTGTTTTGAATGGGCATCGACACATATGAGAGGAGGGCAAGCACCAAGGACAGGGCATGAGAACAGTTTGGTACATCGCAAAGGCTTTGAGGGAGATAAACCTCAAGCCTAATTCTATTTTTTGTTTAACAAATTATTTGAAAAACATTCAGATGTTCTGTAGAAATCAACACGTGAAAACTTCATGAAGAAAGCAACAGTCATAGAAATGTGAGCATCATAATGGACTGATGGTCTTCCGAGTAATAAAATGGGATGGTCGGGTGGTCGGAGGATTTTAGGGGGAGGAGGAGGATTGAAGCCGGGAACTGTAGGAGAAAATTTGGGAATTTAGGATTAAGGTTAGAATGGACAAATTGAGTATGAGAGTTCGTGTGTTATATTATATATGATGGTAAATTTATCTCTTAATTCAATTTAAATTTAAAAATTGAGTTGACTGAGAATAAAAATTATAATTAAAAAATTGTGTTATCATTCTTTAGCTTTTTTTTTTTGTTTTGGATAATATTTTTTTTTCAATTATATTAATGTTGTTGTTTTTGTTCTTTGTATTTTTCTTGATGAGTCTTGGTATGGTTGCAAAACAAACGTCTAATTTATTAAGAAATTGTTGTGTAAAACCTTAATTGTTTACGCGAGGACACACCGTAATATGATTTATTTAATTATTTGTGAATGAACGGTGAGAATCCTTAGCTACGAACAATAAAATCAAGTAGTCACGTCATGTTTACATTTTGATCCAAAAAAAAAAGTAGTCACGTCATGCATAAACGCCAAGGTTTTTTTTACCATACATAAGAAACCCACATGAAATATTTGCTTAGATGGGTCCCGTGGCAATGATTTTGAGCTTTGATTGTTTGCATCACTACATGTAAAATCATTGTGATTTTCATGGTACGAACAAAAACTGCTCGAGTTAAGAGATAGAATCGGTTTGGTTATGACTTGCATTAATTGTTTAATACTAGATTGAAAGAAGATGAGAGAGCAACAGTTGTCTCAAGAAAATTAGTCCCTCGATCATTTAAGTAATTAATTGAAAATCACATTGCTGATGATGCTATAATATCTTAACATAAATTCAAATCCATCTCACTCATCTTATATGATGCATACAATCTTTATGGTAAATTATTAAAAATTTATAATATTTTGATTTCAAGTTAAACTATGATCAAAGATAAGAAGAATTGGTTATTTTTTTTAAAAAAGTATCTCATAACTTAATTAAACTAAATTCAATGTGTAAAGAAAATTAAATAAGAGTTGAGTATCATTATCGAGTTAACATATTTATAATTATAATTGATCAACAATTACAAAAGCTAAATAATATATTTTGTGAGGAGATAATCAGGCTTTTTATGTTAAGCACAATTTTAAATTATAAAAATACCTACAGATTATTATTCAATGATAGAAAATATTAGACACCCTATGTGTTTTAGTTTATAGTATAATGTTCACAGGAAGTACGAAGTGGCATCTCTAAACGGAATAACTACTACAGTGGCCATAAAACATGACACGTATCGTCTACAGACCACAGAACGAACAAATTTTGAAAGCTATTGCCGGACATAATAGCTCAACTGCTCGAGGACCGGTTGAGAGAGAAGGGGAAAGGAAGGCAGAGTTGTGTCCATGGACCATGATAGGCAATGCAGGCTCTGGTAGATGCTGGAAAGATGGCAGATCGTGCTGTTTTGGGTCTTTAGGCTTTTCAGGTTTTGCAATAGCTGGCACATGAGGATCAAATGGCAACTCAGGCTGGCTTCGGTAAAGTAGGCAATTCAGGTTTTGGCAACTCTGGTAACTGAGGGAGAGGGAATTCAAGCGCAGGAACAGGTGGTAATTCTTGTTTTGGAAAAGTTGGGATGGCGGGTGGAGGGTGCTATTCTGGTTTTGGAAAGTTAAGGGGACTTTGGCACATCTAAAAGGGCGAGAGGCGATTACATTGCTCCCACTAAAATGGTGACAAAGCAACGATGAATACAGGAAATATAACCGATGAGTGATGGTGATTAGCATACTTGGCAATTCAGAATTGATAGCTCTGAGAGCTGATAGCATCAATGGTTAGATATGAGAGGCTCATTATAATTGTGAGAACGGTTTGCATGAGGCTTGTTTCGAGTGTTTATAGCGGGGGGACGATCCACCTGGGGAAGTGGCAGTCAGAAAACCATGGCGCAGGATGCAGCAAGCAAGGATAACTGTTTCATCTATCACTTTCCACAAACATCAGACAGGTGGGTGTTTGTCCTCGAATGGAGTTCATCTACAGGAGGGCAAATTAAACACAGGACTACGTCCGTTGAGAATCGATCTAGATGGTCAATAAAACTCGCAAGTGCAAAGATCATCATCTAAAAGAGTTACAACAATACAAGGATCAATGGGCAAAAAAAGTTACACAAAAATACAGATGATAACATTAACAAAATGTGCAAGGAACAAAGGGGAGATTAGAGCATCATATACGGGCAACATAGGAATTGGCCTGTGTAACGTATCTCACCCATCGATATGGATTATATGTACTTGATTTCTTTGCTATCTGCAAGTATTTCACCTGCACCAGGTAACATGATAGACTTGGCTGTAAGGAATAAAGGGAAAAACTGGCACACAAGAAAAACTACAAATCTTAAAATGGTAAAACTGTTCTTAAATGAGTAAAAGATAAGAGACGCATCACAGGTGTGCAAGCCTTTTACCTTGACATGAGAATATAGAAGGGGAGAGAAACAGGATCAAGATATATAGCAAATCTACCCCTCTTAGTGATATTCTCACCCACTTCATATACAAATATCATTATATTCATATTTCTTATACAAGCAGCCTGGGCTAACACATAAAACAATGCTGAGCAATTCTTCTACCACTACTATAGTAAGTATTATGGGTCATCTTACCTTTCACCAATTTGTTGCAGTTGTTTGGGTAATAAATTTCATAAACAAAAAATATTGTTGTAATGGCAACCAGTAATGGCTTACCTGAAGACGTGAAGCATTATACATCGGAATTGTGAATGTCATGCTAACTGGTCCAGCTTCCTTTGTGATATTCCCTGTATAAAGCAGCAAATATTTCATGAAACAACACATGACAACATTGTAAATTTTCATGACCATTATGATTTATAATTCGTACCATGCAACTCCTGTGAAAATGTCAGCTTTGCACGTAAGGTATGCTCTGATCCCCCAACAATCTGTTACGACACATTATTGACTTGTTTTATTTGCCAGTGCATGATCGTTGAAAGGAAAGAGGTTATGAAATCAAAGAGAAATTTAAGAAATGTTGCCTTCTTTAATCCCCATTCAAGCCTCCTATTTGCTTCCTTGAAATCTGTTGTTTGCCCAAGTGCTCCAGGTTCCAACTCAAAATTAACTCTGTCATAGAAAACTCATTATAAAAATGTTTGTGCTATAAAAATTGATATAATTTATAAATTACATATAAACAGTATGATCTGCCCTTGTGACTTGAAAAATCACTTATGAAGAGCAACTTTCTCAAACCCAATCTCTTAACTACATAATCACTATGCCTGATTTTATAAGGTCTATTGACCTGCTGCAAAGACAACTTTATAGCCTACCATGCTCTTGATAATCCCTCAGAAACTAGATTATTTTCTCAGTAAAATGCACTAAAGCATCAAAATACAAACAGGAGACTTCTATCCCCTTAAGATGAAATTCATAGCAAATATGCCTTTTACATCTTCAATCACAGTTTCTAATAATCATGATATTCTGGACTGCTATTGTATTTCTATCGGTGCTCTTTTATTATTATTATTTTTTTGACATGACAATCAAACTTGTCAATAGTTTCTATTTTCAGGATCCAGACACATAAGCTTGTTGAAATAGTGAAAGGGGGATCACAGCTGATAGGCTCATTTAAGCAACATGCTTAATTTATGAAAATCATGACATAATTTGCTGAGAGCCTGGGATAACTCATTTGTTCCAAAAGACAAAATGTATTCTACATGAAAGAATACCTGGTGGTATATTTTGGCAGTGGCATCTGTACAATAATTGTGTTTGCAGTAATGCTTGAGGGAAATTCAGCAGATACTTTAAGAATCACTTCAGCCTATCAACATCAAACATAAAGATCAGTGGAATGGTTATAAACTGTACATTAGAAGCATTAGCGAATGACTTTCCCCTGAATAAAATTTCCATTTATTTAGTCAAAATTTGGTTCAAGTAATGTAGAGTCAAAACCGAAACTACAGAAATGGAAAACACGTCTCTTGACCAATGCACAAGTTGTTATATCACTATGATAGGTTCTTTCAAGCCAAGTTATTTTCATTGTCAAGTAGAGTTCAGTATGGAAGATAATGATCACCTTAAGTGCACCTGCTTCTTCTATCAAAGTATTAATGCGAAAAGGAGGTTTAAATTCCTGAGTCATCCGATAATTCATGACAGGAAATTCACCATCTGGCGGTACCTGATATGTATTGGCAGGATAAAATGCTTATTAAGAAACTGGAAACATGTATATTGAACCTCTCCAATCTACACACACCTTTCACGCTCATGTTGCTTTAGTTTCACTTACCAGAGTCAAAGTTCTATCCAGATCAAAATTATCTAGACGTACAGACTCATGGAAATTACAATCATCAAGTATCACTGAGCCTGACCCAAATGAACTTCTATAATCTGAAACAGCAAGCACCAATATTGTAAGCGTGAGAGAACTTTTTTTTTTTTACCATATTTAAAAGACAGCAGAAAGACACCATAGTAGATAATCATGGCTGACTATCACAAGGCACACAAGAACGCAAAAAGGATTGAATAGAAATAGAAAAAAAATTCCTCTCATTATGAACTTCAGAAACTAAATCAGCGAGGACCAAAAAAAAACATAAAAGCACATCCATATCGAATTATTAGCTGAAATTTATTACTAGAAGTAAACATGGCATAAGAATATAAACCTAGATAAATGCACCATACTTGTTCATGCAAACATTCAACAAAGGAGCAACTCAGCTGTGAAATGTTAATGTTTAAGGCAATCATATGTAGGTATTATGCGGTCCAATAGCCAGTATTTCCTGAGGGTATATGAATTGATCTCTCACCACCTCTTCCTATGCTCAAGTCCTCGTTAAGGGCTAATCGGATTTCTGGATTTCCAGAAAGATAGCTTTTCATTTGAATGGTGCCGTCAATTTCAGAAGTCAATATATATCCCTGTACAGAGAAAATTGCATAGATTAAAGAAAGATCGTGCATTGAGGAAAAAAAAAAGCAGCTAATCAAGCAAAAATCATGAATGATTTTAGAGGAATAAGCACCATAAAAATTTAAATCAACATGAAGACAGTTCAGAGTGACTTCATGTATCCTCATCTAGTAAACCAATTCATTTACTTCATTCATTCCAAAAGAGGACAATAAAACATGCCAAGAACAGCGGCATGAGAAGGAGAAACCATTCTTAACAGACATCTGTTGCTCATGCAGTTGACTGTCAAATCATTACACCACATACACAGAAGCAATAAAATAATCCAAACTACAGATAATGAATGCATAAATGCTTACACTAGAGCTGAATGTCACACTGATTTTCTCGATTATATCCACAAATATTTCCTCCCTCTTCCTACCCCCTGGCTCATTTGCAACAACAGACTTTGTGACAGCTGTACCTGGCATCCTTTTTGTCCCTTGCTGCATTCATCCAAATTCTTATAGTTATTTGCATGCAATATACAAACAAAATATTAAGCAATCCAAGTAATTTGAGCATGAACAGACATATGATACCATACCATGAAAATGGCAGCAGGACTCAGAGGTTGCAAACGTGCAGCATCGACCACAAGTGGCTCATTGAATACATAGGACTTCAACAGTTCAGTGGACGTGGTTTGTACATAACCGAAATCCTGGTAGAAGAAGGCAACAAGTCACATGTTAAACTTTTTGGAAGAGCAATCAATAAACAATCAAACAATAGTTTAGCTTCGGCTAAGTAACATAACTTGTGCATGTGACATGCCTAATATTTCATGCAAAGCAAATGGTCAATGTACATTCTGCCAAAAATTCAGATGAACTGATGTTGTGTGCCCCATGATGCAAGAAATAAATACAAATCCACTCATGAGTCATTTTGAACTTTAAGGAACAAATGGATATGCTAGACAATACAAATGTCATTTGATAAAAATATTTGGTAACAAAGCGTCTTCCATACAATTTTGATCGTTTAGGATGTCTGATCATATCCTATTTGCACGGCATTATTCTTTCTTTAGGTTTCTTTTGTACAAAGAGAAAAGCAGGAAAGAAATAAAGGCCCTTCAACTCTTATGTCAGAGGTTCAAAATGTTGAAACCAAAGTACAATAAAATATAAAATTGAATAGCAAAGGATGAAGAAAGCAAACAAACAAGCCAGGGACCAGCAAAAATAAATAGCACACACACCAACAAATAGAGCACCGGACATGAAGTCAAGAGCTATTGATAAAACAAAAAAGACAGCATGATAGAAAGCTTACAATGACTTCATCAAGCAACTCATACACGAGCACAAAGTTTTTCCGAAGAGAATCTTCATTGAGAACCCCAAGATAATCTTTGATAACACGAGCAATCCTTTGTAAAAGTTCCAAGACCAGAGAAGGTGACACATTTACTCTCGTGGTTGCAACAAATAATAATCCAACTACTTTCACATGAAAGTAGTTTACACCATCCACATTCTATTCATAGAAAAAAAAAAGGAATCATAAAAAAGAAGGGAAAGAAATCAGCACATTACTCTAAATATCTATTCACTAACCTAACGAAAAGAAAGACTCAGCAAATGTTCCAAATAATAATAATAAAAAAAATAACGCCTGATATTATTATCATACAGCAAATAAGATACCTACAAAGACAGGGGGGGCCTCTTCTTCTCCATCTTCCTTCCAAAACTTGACTTTGCGGAAAAATATTTCTGCACTTCCTTTTGGAACTTCACCGCGATCTTCAATTGACGAAATTATAATCAATCAATAGAATCCTATACTCTCTCTCTCTCTCTCTCTCTCATTCAGTAAAATAAAACAGAATTTATCATTACAAATCACAATTCAAGCACTAAAAACCCTAGTAGGTCTGCTCGATAATTATATTAACACCACTAATTAAACCTATTGAACAATTGAATTCAATTTAAATCAAATGGAATAGAAACACATGGCACTGGAAGAATGAATGCAGGGAGATTTTGAGCTGTCTTAGATTAGATTAGATCAATTGATTACCAGAAATAATTGAGATCTGCCTGTCAAGTAAAGGGATCAGATCGGTAAAGAATATCAGGGAAAACAGAGAGATAGAGAGGACTTACAATCGCGAAAGACAATATTGTCGCCTCGCTGCGAGAGCACGAAGAATTGAGAGATCATGACTTCTTTCTTTTTTTTAGCTCGATCGATTTGTTTCTGCAGTCTTGCAAGCTAGCTCAAGTTGAGGCACCAATTTGCTTTTGTTGGCTTCGAGTGCTTGCGTCACATATTTCACTGCACGTTTTTCTTTGCCGTTCCACCTTTGTTATTACACTTTGGCCCCTACAGAATTTATGTAATGCCCGTTTGAACCAATGCACCTTCTGTAACTGGAACTGTTAAGAAACAAGAAATATACCAGGCTTCGTTTTTATAAAAACCATATTTATTTAGAAAAAGAAAAACCCTAACTTTATTTTCAAATATAATATTTCTCCATTTTTTTCATTTTTTAAAATTTATACTGAGCTTATAAAATATATTTTTAGAGGTTATCTATAATTTTTCAATATAAATGTTTTATTTTTTCAAAATAAAAAAAAACATGAACAATACAATTTTTTTCTTTTATATACAAGTGCTTTTAGCAATGTAAAATATTTAAAAAAATTATATATTTTTATATTTAATTAGTTTCATAATTTTTGTTTTTATTATAAATTTAACATAAATATATTTTTCTGTTAATAATATAACTTTTTATGATCATTATTAATTTAAATAAAACAAAATTAATATCCAACAATTAAACCATCATAAGTAAAATAAAAAATATCAAGATGACTATTATAAATTATGATTTTGATTTTTTTATAAAAAATAGTTATAATCTTAATATATTTATTATTTTTTCGTTGAAAACTTTTGTTTTCCAACTTTTCATTAAACAATAAAAACTAGAAGAAAAAAAAAAGAAAAATTGTTTTCAATTACTAAATAAACTCTTTCACTTAATCCAAAGGCACTTCTTCGCATTCAAAAAAAAATCAAAAAAGAAAAAAGGAGAACAAAAGCACTATTACATAGAAAAAACATAAATTCATCTTATTTGAATCTCCATGAAAAATATGTCACAATAAGATTAAATTATAATTTTTTTTTATGAATTAGAGACTTTTCATAATATAGTTATTATAGTTCTCTGACAATTTTCTTGTACGTACCATAATTTTACTGCTTAAGAACCTTAATTTTTTTCTCTATAATTTAGTATCATAAAACTCTAGTGATTAAAAAATCCTGGCGCTAGCATCAGTTGTTGAACTGGTGCCCGTGGAAAGAATATGCATTTAAATTCAATCTTATATCGTGGAAGTGTCAACAAAACGAGCACTCGTTCTCACAATGTTTGCATTGTTGATCAAAGCCAAGGTTTTGTTCTTAATTTTCCAACTTTTGCATTACCAACCTACTTCTCGATAAAACTACATGACACAAAAGTTGAACATTTGAAGAAATATTCTCAAGATATATTAAGAAAATGTTGTAAACAATATAATTTGAGAAGTTATTTCAAAAGATTTAAAAAACAATTTTCTTTTTTAAATTGAAATATTGAAATTTAATAATTTTCCAATTTTATATTGAAACAACAAGATTTTCTTCTAGTATTTATACAATAAACTATGACCTGAGCTAATAATCAACTAGTAAAAATGATAGGCTCTCGCGTATAAAAGTTGGGCTGAGTAAGAGTAAAACCTTCATTTCCACCTAGCGTGCGAGGTAATGTTTATATTTTTTAAACCTTTTATCTCCGGTAATAATTTGTTTTTGAGCTCTTAAACTGAAACCACAGTTTTCAAAAATCCTGTAATGTATTTCCATAATAACTATATTTTTTCTTAATAGCTAATTATTTTCACTACCAACTATTTTTTTTAGTAGCTATATTTTAAAGGCTGACTGTTTTCTTTTAATTCTCCATTTAATTTTTTTATGGATTTTACATATTCCAATCCTATATATAAACAACTGCACTATCTTAAGAATATAAAGATTTCTGTACTTTATTATTAAGCTAGAGATTAGCCGGGGATTTGTGTACCGTGTTGGCATGATTTGTGGAGGGAAGTGATCCTTGAGGAGCTGGACGTTGGCTGGAGTGGTTCTTGCCTATTATGCCTCCGTAAGATGGTGCCTCCATCAGAGTTAAGAATCTTTGACCGAAGATATTTAAAGCGAGCTTTGGACTATGGTTTTGTGAGGACGTCCGTAAGCTTATTGGATGTGGAGACATGTGCGTCTCGGAAAGAGCCATTAAACTCCTTTTCCCAAACAAAATGGAAATCAAGATCTAGATGTTTCATTCTTGAATGAAAAATAGGAATTACGCATAGGTAAGTATCACCGATGATATCACAAAGTGAACGTGGTGGCTATAAAGGGGGAAGACGTAACTATTGGAGGAGATTGGTTAGCCATGTGATTTCAACGGCGGCCGAGACAACAAAGTGATACTCTGCTTCTATAGAAGAACGAGTAAAAAAACATAAGCATATATGCATGGAGGTGAAATCATCGTGATTGCCTGCCCACTTAGCATCAGAGTAAGTCAGCAATGTCAAGGGCTGTGAACGACAAAGAAGCAGAACATGGTTAAGTGTGTACTAAGGTGTCGAATAAGATGTTTCGCTGCAGTCCAGCGAGTTTGATTTGGAGATTACATGTATTGAGTTGATCTTCACGGCATGTGCAACATCTAGTCGTGAGAGACAGATATTGCATTCTACCAATCAAACTACATTACTGAGAGGCATCAACCTGTTGAGAGCATCGATGAGAGTGAGTCAAGTAGAGCAACTTAGAGGTGTTACTGATTCCTTGATTCCCTTCATATTAAAACGAACCAGGATATCACGAATGTATTGCTGTTGAGAGATAAACATGCTTCAGGTGTGGAAATCACCTCAACACCAAGGAAATAGTGAAGGTGACTGAGGTTTTCGATGAATCAATGGAAGAGTGCTGCAATACATGATGAATGAATATAGGAGAGTTGCCTCTAAGTAATAAGTCATCCACATCAATAAGAATAAATCAGAACAGTCTTGTTAGTGTAGATGAATAATGAATAATCAAATTGAGAGCTTTGTCCTTTGTTTGAATTGTGTCAGTTGCTTCATTTAATTGCTCATGAATTTGAATTTCGTTTCTTTGATGTACCTGTGTGTTTGTCAAATAAGAAATTGATGCTAGTATGTCTGATGTTGACTGTGGGAAGCTTGACAACACAGTGAAGGAATCAAGAAAGGAAAGAAAAAGAAGATGGTGGTTGAAGCTCGACTATTACCATCTATGAACCAAGATGAGGTGGAGGCAGATTCGCAACATTTCGAACCATAAAAGCTTCTCTCCAGGTTGAAATCCCAGGATGTTAGCTGGGCATTCCCTAGAGTCTACGCAAGCAATCACCAGGCTGATAGAAACAATTTTGTATAACACCTTGGTGATTGAGCTTCAGAAAGAGTTTTGAAATGCTCCACTTCTCCCCTGTTCAACAGCGCTGGATGACAGAAGGATGAAGAAACAAACGGACTTTCTCAAAGCCATAATATTTCTCCTTTGCTTGCTATCTGATACTAACAAGTATCTGTGCTTCTTGAAAATCAGAAACCTCTGCTTCGTTAATTTGATCAAAGAAGTCCGCCCCGCCATCTGTTTTGGACATTCAGTACTTCAAAGCTTGTGAGGTCTTGAGCAAGTCCTGTAGAAATGCTCGAAGCATTTAATCTCAGAGCTGAGTTCTCCCAGAAGATGAAGACAAGTGATCATTGAAATAGTGAAGTACGCGCGTCACATGTTACACTCCCAGTTTTATCCTAGGAACTTGGAAGCATCACTAACTTTAGCATCACCAGCAAAAGTTACACTTGCTTGATCTGCTATCTGTAAACTGAAAGTGTCTTTACTCTCAAGTAGTAGATATTTTTTGAAAATTTCATAAAATTACTCTGGCCATGAATACCGTCAACATTGCATTATTGTTTCATAAAAAATTCCATTTCAGAGCAGAAAAATGGGAATCTATGACCTTGCGTGATCATAACCTCCGAGAATCAATGACGTCAACAGCCAGGGGGGGTTAATCCTACCGTTTGGTGGGGTAGAAGAGAATCAAAAATGGAAAAAGAATTGTTTCGATATGTGATAGTGTGAAGCAGGACACGAGGGTTTCAACCCTGGTTAAAGTTAACAAGTGAAACATGTAACAAAATAATTAGGATTCTGTACTGGCATTGGTAGAAAGCTGACAAGTTTTTTTTTTCCCTTTTTGGGTAAATGAAAACTGACAACGCAAATAATTGAAGTAAAAAAAATAGAAAAGTCTTATTTACTAACCCCCCTGTGAAACTACAGAAGCTTGGTTTCTTTGCTAACAAGTTAATTAACAGGCCTGGTCATTGTTATTTTCCTTAACAGGAACAATTTCGTTCGAATTTCAGCAAATTTCCTGGTACACGCTGATAGGTATAGGTAAAACCAATATAGTAAACCCTTAATTAAGCAGTGGATAATCAAAACATTAAATCAATAATAGATAAAAAAAATAAAAAATCCTTGGTTTCTATCAATTACAATCCTGGATTATAAGTGCACGCATGAACTAACTTGAGTAAAGGTGATTACCGCAACAAAGTATCATCAACTCTCCCCAGTTTCCCCTGATGAAGGAGAAGTCAGAGAACAAGAAAGCTAGTATCCTTGGTCATCAAAGATTAGCATATAAACAATCAGAATATAAGTAGAGGCTGAGAGAAAAGAGCTTGCTGTTTTCAAACTAGGCCAATTCCCGTGAAAGCCCGTGAATGAATTGATGATGACTGGAAAGGGTGAGCTGAAAGTGTTCCCCTTCGACTGAAAAAGGCCTTAAAGCAGCCATTGTTGCAATAATGGAACGAGTTTTTTAGCCTGTAATTTGAGAGCAGAGGACTTTCAAAGATTAGACATTTGGAAATCAGCATAGTAGTTTGGAAAATGCTACATGACTATGAATCTGTGCTCACGGATTCGCCAGACCATCTCGCTTCCCGCCCTTGTCCCAGGCAAGTCTCGACTTGCATGCTTATTATTTTTGTCTCTTAGACTTCGCTTGTCGACATTGGATTTTGATTCATGAATAAATAAATTATTTAGAGGTAAGGAAGGCACACAAGGCATTAAAAAAAAAGCCTAAAGGGGAAGGCAATTTCACCATAACTATAGACACTTTTTTCTATTCACCACATTAGTTAAATGACAATTTTGTTCATTCCAAAAAAATTCATTTGTTTTAAGAGTATTTTTGTTTTTTAATATGGCGCATTGATCATTAAAATTTTGTTAGGATATAATTATATTTTACATGTTTTTATATAGTAAAATAACTTAATCATCTCCAAAATAAAAAATTTATAAACATGTTAGGGAGGGATAAATAAGTCTTTTTGTTTCTTAATACACACTAAATTGACAAGTATATCCTTGGCACCAAAAAACTTTAACCATAGGGTCATGGGCTTTAGATCTTTTTATGTTTGTTTTTTTGGTAATTATAGGGGTAATCAAGAGCATAAATATCCTTTTGTATTAATTAATTATTATTTAATTTTCAAAATTTGTTGGTATGTGTTTTGTAATCATCAGTGTATGAGAGGAGCCCGTGCAATTTAGGTGACGTATGCAGCGCCTCCTAGTGACAAATGCTATTTTGCAATGTTGTTGGATGCGCCGCGGTATTCTCTTCCTCCTAGTGTAATACATGTCTATGACTATTGGGCGGTTTCTCGTAGGCCGACCTTTTTTTCTTCTTCTTCTTTTTCTCCTAACCAAAAAATAAAGGTTGGTTCTTTTTGTTCTTGATATTTCAACTTTAGTCTTTATTCTTTTGATATTTAGCTTTTATCATTGACTTTTTTGTTAAAGTTTTATTTATTTTCAATTTAATTCTCAATTCTAATTTGACATATATAATGTTTTTCAATATGGTCATTCTTTTTTTAATTTTTTTTTTGGCCACTTTGTCAAAGTTTTAGTGGTTTTTGATTTTATCCTTTAATTCAAGTTTGTAGTGTTTTTTTTTCTAATTAAGTTCCTTTTAATATTTATTTTTTTTCATTATGTAAATAGTTTTTCAATTAACCAATCAATCAAAAAATTATTCTTGCCCTCAAATTTGTTTTTAATTTTTATTTTTACCCTCATTTTTTTCATTGCAATTTTTTTATTTGAGATCCTTTAATATAATTGATTTTTTTTCTCAATTTTTTTTTCAGCATTTAATTTGTTGAGGATTGAACTTCTCAGTTTTTTCATCCATGGTGCTTCCGGTCTAATCACATGTCTCAAGTCATGGTCGAGTAAGTTGACCCGATTAACCCAAGTCAACTATTTTTTTATAAAAATATAAAAAAATATTATTTTGAATAAAAAAAATAGAAAAAAAAATGTCAACGGGTTTTAACTGGTTTTCCCAGAGATAACTAGGTTACAGGTTAACCCTGTTTTTTTATCGGAATATATCAGGTCAATTCTTCTTTGTCTTTATGGAGACTTAACCTGACCTAAGCCCCAAATCACCTAGGTCACGGGTCAAACCACAAGGACGGGTTTTAAAAAAGTGATTTTTCATATTATTTCAATCTCATTATCTGGGTCATGGATTTTGCAGGTTAACCTGAGTTCGCTCACCTTTTATTAACTAAATTACATGTTTATCATGCAACCCCAAGTTTGCTCGAGCATGTTTTTGTCTCTTTTTTATCCAATTACATACTTCTAGAGGTTTTTTCCTAAGTTATCGTGGTCATTTAAAAAAAATTATTTATTTATTATCGTTGCCAATTTTGTTATCGTCTTGTTAAAATAAAATTGACTTATTTAACCCGATTGAGACTATAATCCATGTCATTTTATTTTTTTTCTTTAAAATGTGCAGATGAAACCTAAACATCGTTTTTATGCCAAAAAAAACCCGCAGCCATAGGTAGTTTTTATCCAAATTAAATTGTTATTTAGCTATCCAACTTTAATGGTATATTGAAAAGCAAGCTAGGTTCCCTTTAAATGGGCTACAGAAAAGGCCTGAAAATTACTAAGAAGGATCGGATCTATAAATTTATGTGCATCCATATCCATTATTTATTAAGAAAACTAAATGAGATCAATATTTTACTATAAAGATACTCGTATTTCAGGATTTGCATAGTAAAATGATTGTTTTATCTTTCATAATAAAACTCATAAAACTTTCTTCAAAGGAAAAAATGATCTTTTTTACGAGACTTATTTGTCATCACTAAATTGAATGAGAGTAGAATGGTCTTTTAACATTTTATTTGTACAATGTAAAGTATAAAATACCCTTAAAAGTATAATTTGATTAATTGTTGAATAGGGGCTTTTTCATATTTTTCTCATTAAAAAAATATTAGAATGACTAAATTACTCTTAGAAGCAAAAAAGAACTATAACTTACATCAATAGGCTTTTTGGTCTTTTCATCCTAATTTTTTTGCTATTTGAAGTGGGGTAAGGGCAATCTAGTCTTTTAATAAAAAAATAAATGATAAATTATTGACATGTATAGCGCACACGCTAGTGAGTGGGAAGAGCCTGCACCCTTCAAGCGACATATGCAAGCTCCTCTAACATCAAAACACCATCTTCTGCAGAGGCGTTGGGAGAGGTGAATCAAGATCTTCATAATGGCAGAGTGCATGTTAGCAGCGTGACTCCGATAGACTTTTTGCTTCTCTCCCCTTTTCTTTTTTTTTGTTGGCAAAATACAAAAGTGTCTTTTCATTTGATTTTTATATCCAATTTTGTTTTCATTCTTTTGTTTGGTATTTGTTTTTTTTTTCTTTTATCTTTTTTTGATTAATTTTTTTCTTCAATTTAATCCCTCATCATTTAGTTTCATTTTAATTTTTTTTTATCAAATTTTGTCCTCATTCTTTTAAATGCTATTTATTTCTTTTTTTATCCTTTTTTAATTGAATTTTATTTTTAATTTCATCCCTTAGCATTTGATTTTGATTTATTTTTATGTCAAATTTAGTTCTCTTTCTTTTTATTGCTATTTGTTTTGTTTGAAAAAAAAATTGATTCATTTTTTTCTCGGTTTCATCCCTCAACATTTTGTGATTGAGAATTTTATTTCGTTATTTTTTAGGATTTATCTTCCATGGTGTTAGTCTCGGGCTTATGATAAGGGTCACAAGTTTCAAATATTAACACAAGTTGACTTCTGTTTTTTTTTTAGTTTCTTTTTAAATTTTATTTTTTTTAATCTCATCCTTCATCATTTGATTTATGGAGAATCGATCTTCTCTTTTTTTTCAATTTTCTATCTACAGGGTTATCTCAATCATATGTCTATGGTTGTGGGGCTAACAAGTTATCTCGGGTTGACTCGGGTTTTTTTTCATTGTTTTTTTATAATTAATTTTTTACAGTTCTACCCATCAACATTGGTTTGTTTAATAATTGAGTTTTATTGTTTTTTTTTATGGGTTTACCCTAGTATTACGACCAGGTTGCATATTTCGTGTGTTAAACCAAATGGACTCGAGTCGGGTTTTTTTATTGTCAATTTTTTTATCAGCTTATTTATTATTGTTGTATTTTTTTTAATTTATATTATTATAATTATACAAGATTATTAATCTTAGTCAACTAAATGATCTCGATCTCAGGTTTTTTCTTTCTTTGAAAACACTTACATAATTGTAGCTTAACAAAAATATCATCGAAGACAAAAATACAAGGATATATTATTAATACTATTGGTTCCCCATGGAAAATCAACATGATTTGACAAAGAAATTTATTAAAGACAATAATATAAGAATATGTTATTAATGTTAAAAATCCATGAAAATCATAACGAGAGGTATTAAAATACAAAATATTCTTACTAAATTTTCCTTTTCAGGCATTAAAATGTAAAAACAATCTTACTAAATTTCTCATTTATTATTTCTCCACCGTCTCTTCTATCTTACTAAAATCATTAACTTCGTAATTAATGTCGAGATTTCAACAATCTTTTTTTAGCAATAGCATGAATAGTTTAGGTTAAATTTATTGGTTATGTTCATCATTGGTGACAAAGTCTCAAACAAACTTAAAAGAATTATGGGTCTTTTCATAGTTGATTAATAGGCTTCCAAGATTAAAAACAAAAAAAACTTAGACAACAACCCACAAATTTCTACAAACAAGTTTTATGTATAGTATATGGAACCTTCCGATGCTAGAATTAGATCAAATGTAGGGAGAATGTTGCCTTAAAAATTATGCATAGCAAACAATAAATGAAAATGATAAATGTAAGAGAATGTTCATCTTCTTATGTGTTTGTGAGTAAATAAGCTTTTAAGAAACTTACCTAATGATTCATGGATGCTTATATATCCATAATCACGTAAACTTATATGGAATAGGGATCAATGATGTCAATAGATTGCGTAAACTTATATACTCTTAATCTATTTTGCGTAATCAATGATGTAAAATAATAGTCGTTATTATAGTGGATGGTTATACCTTAACACTGTTATGTAGGTCTCGTTAGCATTAAATACAAGCACGAGTTAGCACCCTAATTGGATTTGAGCATGTCACCATGAGATTAACTACGTAATTAAAGGAGGATAAGTTTTATAAAACCTAATCCTAGCCCCTAGTGGGCTAGGTTTAATCCAAACACACCATGCTGGCTTGGGTTCAAGTTAAGGGGACTCGAGCTCAGGCCCCCAATTGGCTCTAAGTGGTGGGTCCCTCATAGCCAACCTAAGCCTAAACCACTAGGGTGTGAGTTCGGTCTAACCTAATCCAAACCCACTACTTTGTTGGTTTGGGTTTGGGTTTGGGTTGGTGAGTCCTACAGGGTCAGCCACTAATACGGTGGGCTCAGTCTAGCTTAACCCAAACTCATCACTTTAGTGGTTTGAATTCGAGTTAATAGGTTCTAGGCTTAGGATGGTAGGTTACCCAAAATTATCCTAAGTTCAAATCACCAATATATGATGGGCTTAGTCTAGCTTAACCCAAACTCACCAAGTTGAACTGGCCTAACTTGAACCTACTAGTAAAGATGATTTAGATTTAGGCTTTCACGGGCCATATTGATCATTTGCATCTAGATTGGTGAATTCAAAATAGTCCATATCTCAAGTGCAATCTTTACTTCTCTTTAAATTTCATGGATAATTTTTTCTTGCAAGCTCAAGGACATGGATTATGTTTTTTAAGAAAAAACAGCTAATTAAAAGCAAATATTACCTACCACATGACATATAAAACTAATATTTTATCTTTAACAACACATTAACAAAATAACTAAAGGCATGAGGTTAGTTTAATTGTTTATATGAACAATAAACCAAGTTAATATATTATATTTAATATTTATTGACAAATTTGTTTTGTTGCTCACTTGGCTAATGTAACACCATAATATTTTTTCTTATACGACAAACGCCATGTCGCTATCACATAACTTTTTTAAAAAAACAAAAAAAATAGGTCAAGATAAAAAATAAAGGCATGATACGAGAGCCTAAATACGTGCTATGTGCCTAGGTTGTTTTGTAACAATCCCATGACTTTTTTTAATTGGGTGTTTTTTTAATTACATTATTTAATGCTAAGTTTTTATTGAATTTTATCATTTATTATTGGTTTGATTGTGAATCAATTTTTTTTTTCAATTACATCATTTAATGCTGGGTTTTTATTGAATCTTATCATTCATTATTGGTTTGATTGTGAATCAGTATTCATATTTTTTATCATACAATAAATTTTAAAAAATAATTTAACCCGGTAGATTTAGAAACCTAAATCACAAATTTGACGAGTTGATTATGGTGAAACTTGCATGTTTTTTCCTTTGATTTTTATTTTTTTTGACCTACCCAAACAACAAGGTCATATCAGTAAAATTCCCACGCGATTTAACTTAAAACCTAGGGCAAGTAAAGAGTCGGATCAATATTTGTTTTCGAAATTTTTGTTTTTGTTTTTCAATTTTATCTTTTAATGTTGGGTTTTTATTTGGTTTTATCATCCAGTATTGAGATAATTGTGAATCGGTATTCATATTTTTTATGATATGATAAAAAAATTAATTTAACCCAATAGATTCTATAACTCGGGTCACGGGTTTGATGGGTTGACTAGAGTGAACCTGTCATGTTTTTTTTTCTTTCCTTTATTTTTTTTTCTTTTGACCTACCCAGTCGATAAGATCATGTCAAGACAATTCTTACACGATTTAATTTAAAATTAGAATTAAATAAAGAATTAGGTTGAAATTTTGTAAATTTTAACTGTTATACCAATGTCCAGAAATTTTTGATAATTTAAATATTATTTCCTATGTTCTAAAATAAATGATTCATGCCGCAACAATCTAGTTCATTACTTAATAATACTTCTAGACGAGGGGAAACAAATTAAATCAGGGAGGACGACTGCCCCTCATCCTGTCATCCACCCTCTAGCCCCGCCACTGCTAAAAAGACTAATTTAAACGAAAAAAACAAATGCATAAACAGAGTCCTTCATACGTAATCATCTAACTTATTTTTGGAGATATAAACATTTGACTGTATCCAAACTCACCGCTTCCATTTTTTTACTCGATTATGAAAATTCAACGGTCAATTTCTATCTCTATCAACATCACTAACCAGACCGAAGACTCTCGCCCTTTTATTCCCCTGGACCACTTGGCCGAACCCAGAACCCGAGGCCCGGTTCTCCACAACAGCGTTCAAAGCCCGTTTCAAAATCCCAACATCCTCCTCTCCACCACTGCCATTATCCCACCTCATCACTACCACGATCTTGGTCCGGCCAGCCACCGTCATCATCTCGGCCCGCACCGCCCTGGCCCGCACAGACTTAATCGCTCGGGTCAAATCCATATGCAGACCCGGTCTATCTTCACAACAAACACTCACTTTTATCATCTTCTCTTCATGACCACAGCAACTCAGCGTAGCCTCGTCTACTTCTCCTGGATATGGCCAGTTCTCTTCGGGCTCTAATCCGCTGCTACAGTTATTACTATACTGCCGTGCCGACCCAGCTGCCTTCATTTTTAGGTCTCTCACGTGATGCACTACTTGAGCCAGCAACGAGGCCTTGTCTGTCTGCGTTTATACACGAGAAACAAATTAACGTAGTTACTATCATATTACAACAACGTCCTCCAAATTTGTTTAAATTTAGGTCTTAAGGTATTAGAAAGAGGATTTTATACATATACATACATAAATATATATGCATGTATATGTATGTATGTAATATAACCTTGGTGGGGTTGGGAAGGAGAGTACGGAGGGTGGAGAGGTGGGCGTTGATACGTTGTCTGCGTCTCCTTTCTGTTTCTTTGTGGCTCTTGCATGATGACTCAGTTGATATTTTAGCTTCTGTTTTTGAAGCTGAGCTCAGGATTGATTCCCCACCGTCCATCATGTTGACTAAGCTTGGCTCTGGTTTATGTCCATCTTGATTTAAATAGTAAAAGCTTTGAAAAGGATGCATCTCTTACGTTTTAGCTAGTATGTGTGAGTTAAACTGGTTGACGATACAAAAAGTAAGGTAAAGTAGTGTTTTTGCTGTGAAAATGAGGTTTCGATTAGCAAGAAATTCGAGAAGGTTTTTGGGTACGGGTAGAGCAGAGAGAGAGAGAGAGAGAGAGGTGTTTTATGTGTGCATAAAAGGAAGAGAAGAAGAGTGAAAGGTAAATGAAAGGTGAAAGTTGAACTTTAGAAGGAGACTCGACTTTGGAGACTAAAAGAAGGAGAGAGAAGAGAGAAGAGAAGAGAAGACGGTACTTTTTACAGCTGACTGTGAAGGAAGCGTTTAGAGGTGAATCGTCGTCATAGGAGGGTAGAAGTGTGTGACCGCATGCCTTACATGGCTCTCTGGGTTTGAGCGCGACCTTTCATTTTGCTTCAACTTTTAATTAGTGAGCGAGGGAAATGAAGTTTTATGTTAAAATTGGATTTTCGATGATCAAAGGACCAATCATGTATTAA
>Ga0325414_1000758_pt1 | contig 28269 bp, 17 predicted proteins | sample PopdelMetagenome_8_FD_206183 | JGI IMG/M metagenome (GOLD analysis project Ga0325414, IMG submission 206183) | Populus deltoides microbial communities from Bellville, Georgia, United States - Leaf-PdKOR-R3 | ecosystem: Host-associated > Plants > Phyllosphere > Phylloplane/Leaf | place: USA... | reverse complement strand
GTGAGTTAAAACCAACTTCTGTAACTCTTTTACTTGCCGATAGATCTGTAAAAGTGCCTAGAGGAATAATTGAAGATGTGTTAGTACAAGTCGATAAATTCATTTACCCTATGGATTTTATTGTCTTAGATACACAACCTATTAAAGCATGTAATTCATTTCCTGTTATTTTAGGATGTCCATTTCTTGCAACTTCTAATGCATTGATTAATTATAGGAATGGACTAATAAAGCTATCATTTGGAAATATGACATTGGAGATGAATATTTTCAACATTTGCAAGCAACCTGGAGATGATAATGATTTATAAAAAGTAGATTTTATTGAAGAATTAGTTTATGATCAACTTGAATCTACTTTGAGTAAAATTGAATTGGATGAATCTGAAGATTTGCAAATGATTTATTCCCATGAAGAAATCACGGATGAAAAAGGTACCAAAAATGTTGATGCGGATCTTTTGTCAAAAGTGACAACAGATTTGACATCCAACATCACATCAATCGATGATTACTTTCCTAACGAATCCTTACTTTCTCTTAGTTCAATGCCTTGATTTGCTAAAAATATCAATTTTCTTACTTCAGGATTTTTGCTAGCTTACTAGAATATCGAAGACAAAAGAAATTTTTTGAGCGACGTGCAAAATTTTTATTGGGATGAAGCTTACTTATTCAAATATTGTCCTATTCAAATATTTCAAAGATGCATTCCTGACAATGAGGTAAGTAGTGTCATTAAACTTTGTCATTCTGAGGCATGTGGGAGTCATTTCTAGTAAAAAAAGACAGTTGCAAAAATCCTTCAAAATGGATTTTATTGGCTCATCATGTTCAAGGACACACATGCATTGTGCAAAACTTGTGAAAATTATCAAAAAGTTGATACTAGTTAAAAAGTTTTGCTTTATAATTCTCAACTCCATTTATTTCCTGGAAAGCTAGGATCAAGATGGAACGGTCCATTTAATGTGAAACATGTGTATCCTTATGGTGCCTTTGATATTGAGAATACAAAGAATGACAATGTTTTTAGGGTAAATGAACATCGTTTGAAAGCTTACTTTGATAATTTTCCTAGTGAAAATAAATCAATTGGTTTGAATGATCCTGTAGATAAAGGTTGATTATTTTTGTTTTGTGTTTCTTTTTAGTGTGACTCTTGTTTTGCTAGTCTCTCTCACCCCGGCCAAATGGCGGATAACAGTACTCCGTGACTCTTAAGTCGGTTCTTTCAGTTTCCCATGATAAGTGATATTTGTGTATATATTTGTTCAATTTCTTGTTCCTTCTCTTTGCATCTCTTTTCCATTTCTCATCTAAAAAATGGACACCACTCTTGAAAAATTGAAAAAGTATTTTCCCGCTTTGCCTCAAAATGCGATTACAAAAATTTATCGAGCTAGGTGTACAAGATTGAGGTTGTTAATGAATCATGGAATTCCTGAAGATATTCGCTGGCTGATTGAAGCAAAGGTCCGATTATCAGGCGAGTCTTCCAATTCTTTCATTTCATACATGCCTGTAACAGGTAAAAGCACCTTTGCAAAGAAACGTCGTGCAAAACAACTAAAAGTTTGTCATCGATGTGCCAGATGGACTTGTAATGCATAATATCGTTCTTTAGGAATGATATTTATAAACTATGAAGATAAAATACAATTCATTAAGTATGGCCTGAGCAAGAGGTCTTTAGATAATCTTCTATTGACCCTTGAGACGCATCCTAGTAGAGATGTGCATCGTGAAATTTATGATTTATGGTCACAATTCCATAAAGAACATGATCAACTTAGTCTTAGGAATCTGACTATAAAAGACCTTGTTTGCCAGTTTTTAAGAAAACTGGATGGGAAGCCTATCCCCGACCTATAGAGGGCGTTTAAGCCGTTTTTGGACGTAAAACCAAGGGAAGATGTGAGCCACAATCACAACTACCTGTACATACACATGCTTTTTTAAAATAAATAAATAAATAGAGAGAGATAGAGACTCTAGCTGGGCTACATATAAGTGGTATGATTGCATTTTCAATTTCTCATCTATAAAATCTTCTCTTCCTTCCCTTCATTTCTACTCAACCCATACATTCAACAAATATAGAAGTGTGTAGAAATGGCAGGTTCCTCAAGTCATCACATCAGAAATATTTGTGTTTTTGGTGGATCCAGTCCTGGGAAAGAAAAAGAGTTTTTAAAATCAGCAAATCATCTTGGTCAGGTACTAGCTGAGAGAAAGATTCATTTAGTGTATGGAGGAGGCAGCCTTGGGTTAATGGGGGGTGAGTCAATAGCTGTATTTTTAGGAGGTAGTCAAGTTTTGGGGGTCGTCCCCAAAGCTTTAGCAAAAGGGGACATCATTGGAAAAACAATTGGAGAGGAACTACAGGTCTCCACAATGTCTGATCAATTGAATGCAATGTTTAACCATGTTGATGTCTTCATTGCCTTACTAGGTGGTCTGGGCACATTGGAAGATATCTTTCATATTTCCTCTGTTAAATGTTAATGGTTTTATGATAATTTGTTGTCTTTTCTTGATCAAGCTGTGGAACAAGAATTTCTAACATCTTCAGCATGACAAATCATAATATCTGCTGCTACTGCTGAACAATTGATTGGCCAACTACAATCTTTCATCCCTGTAATTGATCCTTCCATGAGTCGCATAAATTGGTAAACTAAGGAAAGCCGTAAAAACCTTAGATTGGATTTGAGCCTTCGTTTGTGAATCCTTGTGCCTTTTGGTTTTATTAATAGCATAATATTTTGTTTTGTTATTTCTTATATTTGTTTAAGTGTATTTCAGGTTCGTCAGTGTTCGTTGTTTCAGGTGATGTCTTCTATACTCTATCTTTCTACCTTATGACATTGAGGACAATGTCTCATTCTGGTTGGGGGGAGGATAGTAGTTGACATTTAATAAAAAACTAACCAACTAACTATTTTTGTTTTTAAAAACCATTTTACAAGACTGTTATTACTAGGATGACATAGTAAGGGGAAATTTTATTGACTCTTGAGACGCATCTTAATAAACATTTTCTAATGGTTATTTGCAATATTCATAACAAGACCTATTAGAATACTTCTTAAAATATTCAGGTTTACAAACTCTCGCATTGTTATCACTTGATTTTGCTCATATACTCATTTAACAAGTATTCTTAAATCTTCATCTTCACACACACACTCTAACATATGATTGTGGGTTGCACATTGGATTATTACATTATTTATGTTCTTTTGTTAAAGGTAACAACTAAGGAAAAGGGATAGTATATAATTTGCAAAAAAAAAAAAATTGATAATATTGATGATAATAAAAACATATATAAGTTTGGTTTCGTAGCCTCCCTAACCTAAGCAATTAAGCCCGAAGGGGTGTTTTAACACCTAATACCCTAAAGTCAACTGACTTGGGAGCTATTGGCCCAAAGCTTGTTACATGGGTTAAGGAGAAAAGCTTAAAGGAATCAAACATTGCACTATCTACATATCAGTATCTGCAACCCTAGTTACTAAGCTCGCAGGGGTGTCTCAACATCTAATACCCTAAAACCAACTGGTCTAGGAGTCATTAGCCGAAAACTCGTTACATGGGTTAAAGATGCATTGTGTTTTAAGTATATGTATATATATTGAGAAAAAAAAGAGAAAAAAAAGAAAATAATCTCAACCCAAGGAAGTTAACCTTAAACATCAGAACATAATATTGTTTTCTTCCAATAAAAGCTTCATCATCTAAGTTTTCATACATTGAGCACGTAAAAAGGAAAGTTTATTAATATTTTATTTAAGAGGTATTGAGCAGATATATAAATTTAATGAGAGTTTGTTTATCTGGATAGATTAATAGAAGTTGAATAATGAATGCCTTGCTTTATGAAATTTGCAAATTGTTTTTCTATTTTAACGCTTTGATTACTAGGGACTAGTAATAAGCTTGTTGGTGAGGGTGTGTTTAGTACTCAAAAGTACATTTTTATCAATGTTTTATATCATCATTTTGCACTTGAAGTATCAATAACTCCTTAACTAAAGAATGTTTTATAATAACAAGTCTGATACCATAAGATACCTTTAATTTATGGTAAATATTCATCTTAAATACAAGCCTATCATATAAATGAAAGGATTGATTGATGAGTTTAAGTACGAAAATTGAAAGGAAAAAGAGAGGGTTAAACTTAGAAAAGAGATGCTGATTCAGTCCAAACTGGAACACTGTTCGGTAATTGAGTCATATCTAGAGTTGTAGATCTTGGATTTAGATCTTCCTTATATGGATGGAAAGCTAAGACATAAGCCTAAAACTTTTATGGGAGTCCAAGATTTAAAAAGGCCATTTTCAAGTCCAAATTGTAGCAACAACAGAGAAGTCTGAATCTATCCTGCAGTCCAGACACTGTTCAGTGTTCAACCCATATCTCAAGTTTTAGAAGTCCAAATGACCTCAACCTTTTTTTCCTGGAAAGCTGAGATAATTTCTTAGAACTTTCATGATTCAATACTGTTCAAATTATGATGTTATCAATGACGTTTTTGGCAGACAAGAAGATAAGGATTGTCACCAAGTCAAGATGTGGCCACCCACTCAACAATTAGTCAATAAATCAATAGTTCTGAATTTTGGCCTATAAAATGAGGCATTTGCCATGTATTTGGGCATCTTGGTTTTCAGATCAAGATCATGCTCTTGCTCTCTCTTTATATTTTGTAATGCTTAAGTTTTGCTTATATTAATCTCTTGCTTATGCTTTTCATTTCCTTTCCTTGTTTATTTATGTTTAGCTAAGTTTATCATGTCAAAGTGAAAAGGTTACACTAATGGTGTAAGAAAAAGTATAATATAAACTCAACATGGACCTTAATGTTTGATACTAACATGTTTTATATTTGTTATCTTGTTCACTTTTAATACTTTGCTTGTTAAATGGTTAATCTAGATTTATGTTGTATAACCCTTGGTACAACAAATACTTGGCACTTTTATAGCCTAACCGTATGGTATAACCGACACATTTGCTATGAAATGAACTTGATTTGTTGTTAACATAAGTTATAATCATGAATGGCTGACAATATTTACAAGTATTAGCATTATTCGAATAAGATAACTAATGTAATCATGTTAACAATTTATAATTCGATTGAAACCTTCTTTGTGTGTGGTTTCCAGTTGAATAATAAGAGTTTATACTATACTTGTTTGAAATACCATTAGTGGATCCTCTAACCTTGACAATTATTTTTATCATTGTTTAATCCTTATATCAATATCACATCTCAAAGCTCTCTTTATTATTACTATTATTGATGTTGTTGTTTATAATTTATATAATTAACCTCCATGTGGTTCGACCTCGGTCTTGCCGGGTTATTTATTACTTCGACACTCCTGCATTTGGTAGAAGATATCAATCTTTTAGTCGTGTCAGCTTTTAATGCCAAACTATTGATCAGCTTCCCAAAATACTTTAAGGACAGACAAATTAAAAAAAAAGAAACTAAAGTGTAAAACAAAGAGAAATACACATGGTCAATCTAAAATTCTTGAAAATAGTTCTTTTTAATCCTCATAATTTTAATTTGATCTCAAAGCTTATTTTTTATGCATTTTGGCTCATGAGTTAGAGAAAGGATTGAGAAAATCGCTTGAAATTGGTGAGAAGATTGAAATTTTTAGGTTTGACCACTTTTCAACAATAAAAAATCATTGTTATTGGTGTCAACGGGTTCCATTTAATAAAAAAATTTTGATGTGATAATTTTTATCTTTCAACTCATATGAAAGGGTAAACTTCTATTTATCCAAGTCAATCTAATATTTTATTATTTTAATATTTTTTATAAATAAAAATATCATCATAAAATTTTATATAATAAACCTACACTTACTGTTAGGTTTGTTATCATTCGAGTTTTGTTTTTACGTTATAAAAATTTTAGCCCTGCAACCGGGAGAGAAGCCTAGTGACCCTCTGATCCGATTATATTTATTTATTTTTTTTATTATTATTAAATTAATAGAAGGTTCTACGCTAAAACATAATTGCGTTATCCATATACCTACCTAGTGGTTTCACCTTCAAGTGTCAATGGTATCCAATTTTTTGGATTTTATAAACTGTCTCCGCTATTTAAATTGTCAAATGGTGGCCGAATTGATTTCTTGTCCGATGAACTGTATACGGCCTCTACTCAATTATTAAGTCAACTATCAATAAGGGCACCCAACAACCACCGCGCTGGATTTGCTACCTCATTTATTAAGTCAACCTTAGCTGAAAACGATGCCTTTACTCAATCAACAAGAAACTTAACGCGTTTGGGGATTTTAATGTGCATGCAAGGAAAAAAAATTTGTATTGTAATATTATTTCTTTTTTTATTTTTTCTAAATTAGCACAGTAAATTTGAAATTTGTAGGGGAATAACATAGAAAATTTAACGAAATAATACAATTTAAATTTATCACATTTAAAAAATACGACATTTAATAAATACTGCTATTTTCAAGCATGACAATCACCATGTTGCACTTCTGAATAGTAAAAACTTAACCTATCATGCATCTTAAATGTGACATCTGAAATGGTCGTGCCAACACTTTCTAGTCCTACAAGTAAGGTAAACATACTACATTGTTATTAATTATATGGATTTTATATTTAATTTGTATTTGATTTTGTCGAAATGAAATTCATGTTTACGGCTTACGTTGAATTTAGAGTTTGTTGAATTATTAAAAAATTAGTTATGAATGTCATCAATTAGACTTGATTTGATGTAGTTGCCTACTTAAGGATTTTGTGTTAATTAGTTGGAATCAACTATGAATGCTATCAATTAAGCCTGGCAATTTCATGCAATAGAGCATGAATTTGGTAGAATTTTGAAGAATTATATGTTATGTTGAATTGTGGATAAGTTACCGAATTTGGTATTTTATTTCAATAATTTTAATTTGCTATGAATTTGGGTTTCATTTCATGCAATTGAACATGGAATTATTAATTAGGTTTAATATCATGAATTATGTTGAATCTTGGATTTTATAGTATTAAATTTTAGGAATTTGTTTGAATTGGTTTGAAGTTGCAATGAATTTTGGCAATTAGGGTTGATTTAATGCGATTTAGTTTAAATTATATCCAAATGACCGATATCAAATTTGTTTCTTTTTTTTGTTATTATGGTGGTATTAATGTTCATGTTGTGAATAGTAGATTCACCTATAACAATGGGAGCAATGTGTTGTTAAATAGTAATTTAGGTATGTTATATGCGGATATTAAAAAAAATAAAACTATAAACTACTAGAAAATCAATAAATACAAACGGAAATACCGAAGGAATATTTATGTCAGTAAATTTCAGAGAGATTTTACTGATGGAATATTCTCTCGGTATATACCGAGGGAATTACAGTGGGAAAAAAATTAAAACAAAGCAAAAATAAATGATGACGTGTTATTTTTACCAACGGAATTACCGACGTAATTTATTTCATCGGTAAAATCTATCGGTGAATTCATTAGTAAACTATGAACATTGTTCATCATGTCAATTACAAAGGGAATCACCGACGGAATTTTCCAGAGAGGTCCAGAACTGTTTCCAATTACACTGTTAATTGTTGTTCTTTACGGATAAAATCACCGACGGATTGAAAAGTCGTCAGTGTTATTTAATGGTTTTATGAAAAAATTCAATTAATTTAAAATTTTCATTTAAATATTACAGATAGAATCACCGACGGATTGAAAAATTATTGGTAATTGTTGGCGGTTTTTGAAAACGTTTTATTAAATTGAAAATTTAAATTAAAAAATGCCGATGGAATAATTAAAAAAAATATTAATATTCAATTATCCGTCGGTAAATCCGTCGCTAACGCGCCCCAATAAATAGCCCGAATCCCCTTATTTCATAAGAGACAAACTCATTTTTTATTCTTCTTCTTCTTCTTCTTCTTCTTCTTCTTCTTCTTCACTATATGTAAAAAACATCAATATATATTTCTTTCTTTTATTTTCTCTCCTCATCTCCTTCTTTTTTCATACATGCTCGGGTATGTTTTCTTCTTCTTTCTTCTGTTATCCTCTTAGTTTTTTTTTTAATTAATATGTTTTACGAAAAAAAATTTCTCTCCTTAGCTTCACTTGCAACTACGTTAAGGTAAGATTTTTCTTTTTTTTTCTTTTTTGATGATTTTTTTCACTGTATTTGTTTTTATTTTATTTTTAATTGTTTTTGTTCTTAATGATTGTATAAATGTTGTTGTGAGATTTTTTTTTCATATGAGATCAATTTTTCATTGATTTTTTTATAGGATTTTTAAATTTTTAGCAATTGCAACTTCATTTTTTTCATATGAAATTTTTTAGTTGAATTTATTTTTTTGTTTTATTTATTAATTGCAAATTTGTTTGAGTTCATTTTCTTATTCTTTTTTCCAAGCATTTTGAGTATATATTATAGAGTGTTGATTTATGTTAATTTCATTATTTAATAATTTTATAAAATGAATTTTTTTAAAATACTTTTAAATAATTACCGACGGAATATCCCTCGGTAAATCCGTTGGTAATAAAAAAATATTATTATCAAGGGATATACCGACAGAATGAAGCGAGTTATTTTTTTTTACGCGTCTGTTCCGTCAGTAAATCCATCAGTAATAATATTTTTTTATTACCAACGGACAAAATATTATCGATGAAAGATTCACCGACGGAGAATTTCTGTTGGTGATTTTGTTGGTAAATTAATTACTGATGGAATATGTGTCTTACGCAGATGGAAAAATTTCATCGGTAAAACTGTTAAATATTGTAGTGATATGTCTTGGACTTGGGTGAAATTATAATAATATTGTGGTTGGTATAAATTAGAGGTGTCTAGTTAAGGAACGTCAATAGTTTCTTGTACCGATTGTATATGATTATAATTTTAAGACAATAATGGATTATGTTATCCGAAGCGAACTGAACATGATGGCATTATATATGAGTAGTTGATCAAATCTTTTATATGTCCTAACTTCTGGTTGAATAGGTTTAAGAGCATCATAATTCATAAGGTTAGTTAGTAAAGGGTAAAATAGTTTGTTGATTGGTGATTGCTAAAAAATAACGATACTACATTTGACTATTCTAAATCTAGTGATGATGAAGATGATGAGATGTTAAACCTGGATGTGATACTAGATGTTGATTATAAAATAATACCTCTTGTTCCTAAATTGGGAGATGCTTTTGGATCTGCATTTGTTATTTCTATAATTGGGCATTTAGTCATAAACATTTTTCTAGAGGCTCTGATTTTGAGGTTTGGCAAATATTTAGTTGTAAAAATGATTTAGTTAAATTAGTTAAATCGTGACACATTGCATATTTAGTTGAATATCGAGTTCAACGATCGACCTCAACCTTTGTCCAACTACAATGTGTGCAAGCACCAAAATGTAAGTTGTATTTACGTGGGGGATACCTTAAAAGGCTAAGTTTATTAGAGATAGCAAAGTTATAAGGGTCATACACATGTGCCTCGATCTTTATCCAAAAATACCACCATCAACTTGATGCATATTTTGTTGTTAATGATATTCCAACCCTTGTGATTAATAACCTTTCAATGATGGTTGCAAGCGTTCAAGAAGAAATAAAATTGCACTACAAGAATAAAACATTATATGACAAAGCATGAGTTGCAAAACAAAAGGTGCTTTAGTATTTTGGTTCATATAAGGAGTCATTTGAAAAATTATCAAGGTGTTTGTTGGTAATAAAAGACTTAAATCCTAGAGTAGTTGTTGATTGGAAGCATAAAGGAAATCTTGATAATAGTTATTAGTATCTGGGAGAGGTTTTTTGGTCATTTGGACTTTGTATTGAATGTTTCAGGTATTGTAGGCCACTAATTGTGACTTATTTATATGTCGGGTTCAGAACCGCTAAATTAATTAAATTTCATTTTCGAAATGTAACAAACCCAAACTATGCTATTTTGCCAAAAATAATTTGCAACTGTGTTATTTTGCCAAAAACAATTGACTTTCTATACTAATAGCCCAAATAGTCCTATTTTTTGTCCTAATTGTTTTTCACTTCTATCATCATTTGTTTTTTAATTTTACCCTTTCAAATTATATTGAATTATAGGAATAGCGTTTGATGATTTGTTTCAATTGCTTTTTATAAGGTTTTCACAATATTAAAAAAAAGCCTTCTTAATATTGGGTTGATGTTTGATTCTACAAGAAAAAAAAATTGTTTTTTTCTTGTAAAAAAATGAAACTAAAGGGATTAAAATTGACAGTAAAAATAAGATAAAGGCTTATTTTCCAGCATTGTTCATGGGTTGTTTTTTTGAAAATTTTTACCACAATAGTTTTGCAAAAATTTCATCCTTTGTCTCTTTTGTTTGATACTTTTGTGTTTTAATCCAAAATTTTATTTTGTTCACATCTAAGTCTCTAATTTAAGAGAGGTGAGAGAAAGTCATTAAAAATAGTAAAGGAAAGAGAAAGTTATTGGTTGTTCATATTACGATAACTAAAATGGTCGATCTTGGTGTCATTTGATTCCATTTAATGAGAAAAATGGTTGATAATGGGCTTTCTTAGGACTAAAAGGGAAAAGCTTGACTTCCAAGCCATCTTAGGTGGTTGGAGATGGTCTAGTAAGTGACACATCATCTTCAACTGTAGAGGACATGTGGCCTACTATTTTAAAAAAAAATCGGATGGACAACACATGTAAACCACTAGCCTAAAAAATCAATAAATCAATGCTAGATAGGGGAATTCTTAATTGAGAAATGATAAATTATGAGGAAAAGTTTTGTGATTTGAGATGAACATCTCTAGTAAATTAACTTAAATTTAAGATGAGATAAAGTAATAAAATTAATAAACTAGAGATAAATTGCGTAAAATTATTTTAAAGAAAGAATTTTTGTAAATTTGAGGAGAATATATTTAGAAAGATATAAAGGAAACCCCAAATAAATTAATGTATGATTTGACATGCAAATTACACTAATTGTCAATATAAGCTTTGCGTCCAATTGCATAATTTTTAATCAAAAAGGGAGGAAATGTAAGGGAAATTTTGTATTATGATTAAGGATGAAAGTTTCCAATGAATTAGTTGAAAATCTTGATGATTTAAGTAAATAAAATAGTACACAAATTCATATTTTTGGTGTAAAATTACCTACTGTCTAGTATTATTCCTTTCTTGAGTGCCAATAGTTGAACAAAATACATAATTAAATATTGAGGCAATTAGTAATGACATTTTTGTAAATAAGTCAAAACTCCCTTCCATCGTTACTATAGCAACCACCGGCCATTAAAAAAAAAATTAAGCTTAAATTTTTCTCATTTTTCTTGTAAAATTTCAATTTTTCTTCCAAGTTAAGGGTTTAAAGAGTGTTATAAAGTGATTTTGGTCAAGGGAGACAACCTAAGAAAGCAATTTTTAAGAGGAAACATGTTTGGAGAGTAGAGGATTTTAGAAAGAAAGCTTTGAAATGAAAGAAGGAAGAAGGGTTAGTGGAAACTAATCAGGAAAGCATTTAAAGTTCAAATAATTAATAGGTAAAGTGTTTGAAACCCATCTATTCAAGTCTGAGTGAAGTTTAGATGATTTTGATCAAAATCTCAAATTTTTGAGTTAGGGTTCATTGATGAAATTTGAAGGATTTGCAAAATTGATTGAGATTAAAGCAAGATGAAAATTCATAGAGAAATGAAGAAGGAATCATGGTGGTAAAAAAGAATTAGGGCCGACCAATTACTTTACCAAATTTTAATTAAGTTTTATTAGTATATTGTAAATTAGGGTACATATAAAAAATTTATAAAATTATGTTATTGATTTATAATTTATGAATTAAGTTAGACTAGCTAGTTTTTAATGTAGATACAAGAACAATTAAATACGAAATCATGGTGACAAAAAGGGACCTAGGGCTGACCATTAGTGTAGTTTTAGGAAAGTGGTTTAATTGATTTTAATCCTTATAAATCGTATGTAAATTTAGTATTAATAGTTAGAAGGATAATGTTTGGAAAAGATTTGGTTGGATATGTTTATATGATTTGGAATTTCTAACACATTTCAAGTTTGGATTTATGAATGGAAAATTAAGATAACGGGAAAATGATGATAAATTCCTAAATGTATATGAAAATTGTTTTAATTAGAATAGAAGAAATGGAAAGGATTAACTTACAGATTTAATTGAAAACTAAAGGTTAGGTCAGTTATGAGGAGGAATGAAGGAATAACAAAATTTGAAAAACTAAAGGTTTAAGTGAGATTATAAAAAATATTTAAATTAATGAGAATTTAATTTAATTGGAAATTCAGTGATACATTGTTAATATGAACAACTTTGAAGTTTTCATGGTTACAAAATGTTGAATGGAAAAGTGTGGGTTAAACAATTAAACAACAATCATGAAATTTAGATATATTGAAGTTAAAGATAATAAATATAATGATGCAAAGTAAAGTGTCGTTAGAATTGCGTTGACATCAATTTTGGTTCATATGATGGGATTTTGATATACCAATAATGGTCCCTCCTTTTAAATTAGAAAAGGCACCAAACATCAAACCTCAAATTAAAAGAGCTAGGTCGATAGGAGAAACAGGTAAAAGCTTAACACCTTATCTCTTTAATTTATTGTTATACATTTTTTTAATTTATATTATTGTACTATTGTGTTTTAAAAAAACAAAGGTGGAAAAAAATGTGAAATGAAAAACAAGCTTGGCATCTCGAATGGAAGCCAATTAATGAAAAGCTTTCCATATCAAATGGAAGCTAATGAATGACAAGCTTGCTATCTCTGATGAAAGACAATGAATATTAAGCTTATAGCCTAGTAATAAAACCAATGAATAGTAAGTTTGTTGTCATGGATGGAGGCAAATGAATGGTAAGATTTCTATTTCTAAAGGAGACTAGTGTAAATGATGATGTTTGTCATGAAAATAAGACTAGAAGATTGATATGGTATAATAGTTGAAAGTTGAAAATTATTAACAATAATTAATGATAGTTAGGTATTAATATAAGGTCGATGTTAAGAATAAACAAAGAGAAAAATGTGAACAAATTTAAAGGGAAATTTGTGAAGTTAGTAATATGGTTTTTACTGAGAAAGTTGAAATATAGATATGGATGTTTAAAGTTATTAATCTTGCCTATTATTATAGAATTCATTTTGTGGAACTAAATACCAAAACTATTTATTATTTTATGATTATATATGTATTAGGTCCATCACACACTACTGGACATGGCTGCTCTAGTTTGTATTGTTATTTTAACTACATAGATATTTATTTTATCATATGCTTCACCTTTTGTATAATTAGTAGGATTTATTATTTTTATTTATATAATTTTTATTATTATCATTTTATAAGCAACTAACTTAAATTGTCTCACATTTAGTTTTATTCTTTGCATATCATATGTATATATCTTTTGAAATTGTATAGATTACCTAAATGATGATTTGAAACTATGTTGATGTTACAGAGTTATGTGAAATTATGATTTAAGTGGCAATAATGAAATTGAGAATAAATAAACTGGTGGTATGCTTGAGGTATATGTATGAAAATTATAAGAATGTGTTTTATGTAAGATATAGCAAGATAAACTTTTCTAGTAAAATATAAAATAGATGTTGTTCTATGAAAAAAATACGAGGAGTAAAGATTTCATACTGTTGTGAATGGAAATCAAGCATTGAAATATGTTGTAATATCTTTATTGAAATAATACAAATGTTAATTCATCTTCCTTTCAATACATAATACATAATGAAGGTGTAAATTTATGAGAGATAATTTAATGAAGATATAATAATAAATAACTAGTAATAAAGAGAATAGAAATATATGAGAGTTATTATTCAAAATAGAAAATATTGTCATATAGGTTTTGATTGGGCAGACTGGCTATAGGAGATTCGTTTTTAGATGGCATCGACTGGTTTCTCTCTTGGGTTTTGGTGCGGTGTTTCTTCAGACCATCATTTTCCCGGTTGGTTTGTGATTTTAATTTTTTTTCTTAAGGTTTCGTGATTTTAACTTTTTTTTTAGGTTAAAGAAGTATTTATATAAAATTAAATAATTATTTTAAATTAAAAAATAAAAACAACGTAAATTTAATTAGAATGAATGTATAATTCTTAACCTTTAGAATGAATACGTTTATCTATCCTGGACAACATCTTCATTTTTTTTCCTAAAACAATAAATATATAAATAGATGTTTCAATAAATAAAAAAATGAGGAATTATCATTTTAAATTTTAAATTTGTAAAAGATATTTGTTTGAAGTTTTTTCATGTGTTGAGTATGCAATTGTTAAATAATATATCTTTAAAAAAATAACTAATATTCATAAATTTTATATTTTTTTATGATAAATCTTAATAAATAAATAAAATAAATATTTGCATAAACACATTCCAACCACGTTGTTTCATTAACTCGTGCATGTATGTTTCAGTGCTCTTAAATACTGTTTTTTATGCTAGAAAGTAAATAATAAGTGACAACTCTTTAATATCTAACAAATATTGGGTTATTTTTGTATACTTTAATTGATTTTTACCACTACCAATACAAGACTTTAACATTGAAAATTAATAAAATTTAGATCCGAATCCTTAGATTTCAAGTTTCCTTTAGCTTTTGTTGTTACAATATTGTTCATACTTCATGTGTTGTGATGCAAATAAATAACTGCATATCATATCTCTCTAGCAAGCAAAAACAATTATGTTTGTTGTTGGTTCTTACTTTATTGGTTTAATAAAAGCAAGGATTGCTTTATTGTATAATTATTATTTACTAATTATAATTATTATACTATTATATATTATTTTTAGACCAATTAAATAATATCACGATAATGAGAGAAAAAAAATTAAAAGTTTGTAATATTTTACATGATTTGAAAATAAATAAATAAATATAATAATTACCAATAAAAAAAATTGAATCTTTATTACTTTTTCACAAGGATTTGGCCATGCAAATTAAAGAGTTATTTTACTCAAAATAAGATTAGAGCCATTTGCTAGAGGTTTTTTTTTTTCTTAAGAGTACCTTATGAAAAATCAATGAAAATTTTTTAAAATCTCATTCTAGTTAAGTTGTCACCAATAAATTAAAAGTCACGTATTACAAAAAAAAATTTTAGAGCTTTAACATTAAAGGTACTTATTTTTTATTTTTTATTTTAAATCATTCTTTAATGTTTTATAATTTTTTATATATATAATGTTTCTAGTTTGATAATTCAGATTATGAGTTTGAAAAATTAATAAGAGTTGTTATTTTTTTTATTGATATTATTGTTTAATATTGTTTTATTTTTTTAAAAAAAATAATTTTACGGTTAATGTTTTTTTATAAAATGATTCGATTGAAATTTTGTTTTTTTTCTTTAAAAAAAAAAAACACGCTTGCCGGACATTAGTCTGGTTAATATGAAATTGTGGTCACTAGCTTAATCGCAAATTGGGGAGCCCACACTTGGACTTTTTTTCTCTTTGCTAGATTTATGATTTTTTGTGGACGGAACCTTTCCCATACGGGTTAAAACTGGGGTGAAGTTAACCAAACCTTATCTATATAAGCCAGGTTAAGAAGGCCGGCATTTGCCAAGCATTGTACTTTCACGCAGAAATCTGGAAGCTATGTATTTCCTCTCTTATCACTATTTCATGGTACTAGTCCTCTGTGCTTTAGCATTCTTCATACAGCAATATTTGGTCTATGCAGGTTAGTGTTTCGAGAACCCAATGTTACTGTGGCTCCTCAGGGCTCTCAAGTCACCATATGCTCATCACTTGCTATTTACAGATGTTTTTGCTATCTTTGCATATATCCATCTTGTAAATCTGGAAGTAATTGCTCCTTTCTAGCGATAAAACCATTCATCTCTGATCTATCAGGGAAAAAAAGATTCAGCAAAGCAAATGTTTTATGCAGCACTTTTAAGGATATGCCACGGCAGTTAACATCTATAGTGGCATTTTAAATGATTTCTTTCCTTTCTTGTTTTGACCAGGAATGAATTTTTATTATCATACTGAGTCTCATGCATGCTCCTAATTAATGGATGATTTTAATTTGCAGATAAATGGGTCAGTAGGAAGTCGAAAGGAATGATGAGTCCTCCAGAAGCCAGTTCCATAGAACCAAACCAAACGCAGAGCATGTTTCCACTTCTGCACTTGCCGCTTGGACCCATTCATGCATAGAGCCACAAGGCAGGAGCATCCCATGTTGTTGTCATCGTCCTTTAATCATAAGCCCTTGAACATTTATTTATACTTGCGGGGTTTGTATTTGTTGGTGGAGAGAGTAGAGAGAAATACTAGAAAGAAAGAGAAAAAGAGAGGGTGTGTATTGTAAGCTTTTCAAGTTGTTATAAGCTTTGTGTTTCTTGAAATAAAACAGTGTGTTTTATCTCCTCTGAGTATTTCAAAGCCATCATCAGTGTTTCCTCCCGCCAACAGTATTCTGTAATTTCTTTTTCTTACTATATGTACCTCTTAAGTTAATGACGCTTGTAAGAAAGATCTTTATCTTCTGAGTAAATTATAAGTTACCGTGTGTTTTTAAGAAAATATTTATGTCTTCAAGGATGATACTTAAATACTTATATATGTCTCGGCCGATTCTCAGTAGATGCGATCTCAGGAGCAACTCTCGACTTTCCATTAATGCCTCTCATCTCTGCTTCTTATCTGTTCAGCAGATTGGCTTTCTTTTATACTTAAATATTTCTTTCACAGGAGACTAGTTAGCAATCATGCAGTCTTCAAATTTGAGTTGTTGGTTTTTTGGCTTTGTTTAGCAGCTGTAGGCGAAACTCCTTTATGTTTTGCTTCTTTAAAAAAAAAAAAATTGCTTCCTTTTTATTTGAAGTCATGGTTTTGCTAATCAAGACTTGCTTTTAATGTTTACCACGCTTTCATGAATGAAGTATTTAATTTTAACGTAACATTAGAAAAAAAATGCTTTCTTGAGATGGGATCTTGGAATCATGACTTGTTGTCTTGGAACTTAACCTGGAAAAGGCATCTGGGGAACTCAAGAACAGGATCATCTGAATCTTCTTATCACAATGCTGAATAGAGTCTCTTTGAAACAACACCAAGAAGACTCTTAACTTTGGGAAATAGAGAAAACTGGCAAATACATAGTCAAATCTTGTAACACCCTCATTGACAGAATTGCTTACCCAGGTGTGTCCTCTTTCTCTCATCTTCTTAATTTAGAAAGATATAGTCCCTCCAAAAATAGAAGTTTTCACATGTTTATGGCTCTTCATGGTAGACTATGCAAAAGAGATTTCCTTGTGAGAAGAAACTTAATTGACATTGATAGTAGGATGTCCTTTTTGTACTTCTGATAGGGAAACTATTGAGCATCTATTTCTTTACTGTCATGAAGTCTGGAAGTTACGAACCAAATTTCTGTTTTGGATAGGTTTGCCATGGCGTATGCCTAGTTCTTTAGAATCTCTTATGACACAGTGGAGCGTCCTCATGGCAAGTTCCAACGTAAAGCTCTTTTCTCTTTGGATCATGGTATCATGTGGGGCATTTGGTTGGCAAGAAATCAAGCAATCTGTGAAGATGTTATGCCGGATTGGAACTCGGTTTCTGAGCTGATATTACATCATCTTTCTCTTTGGTTAAAATTAGCAGAAAGGATTTTTTCGTACTCAGGCTTAGATTTGCTTAGAGGTTCTGAAGGCTTGCTGAGTTGGACTAGCAAGTCTTGATTTCATCCCCCTTCTTGCACCGTCCTTGGCTGCTGTGGGTTCTTGGCTCTTGTATTTTTATCTTTATATGCTTGTACATTCAGCTCTTTTCAGTTCTGTTTGTAATCTTTCTTGTTACTTGTCTTATTCTGGCACTAGCTTTTTTATATGATATATCACCTCGATTATTATAAAGAAAAAGAGTTGTTTTTTAATGTAAGGGGAGATGGACAGACATAGACATAGAATTACATTATTGCGTCCAAAAGTCTAATAATATGCAGAGCATTATTCTTTGAACTCATTTACTGAAAACAGATTTCATCGTTGACGAATTATTAAGTATGGTTGAGCATATTAATAGGTGGTAACTGATTTAGTTTAGTATTTAACTAGTCAGCTAACCCGAGTTATGCCATGGATTTATTTTTTATTATAATAAAAAAAATTATAAAAATTTAAGACCTGAAAGTAATGGGTCCGACTGCAACGTCGGATCCAAGAGCGTTGAGTCTGGTTGCAACGCCAAACCCAACAATAATATTTATAATATTAATCATAATATTTAACTTATCTACTAAAAATTTTATGTGTTTTAATCTTTTTAAAAAAATTATGATTTTTCTTTGATTGTAATGATAGTTTTTTAAAATTTATTAATGGTAATAATAATAATAATAATAATTTTTAATTTTACATTTCAAATCAAATTTATGTTTGTTTTCAATATTGCTAATAATGTTTTTCAAATTTATTAACCATTTTATTAATAATATTAATTCTAATAAAAATAATAATATTTATAACATAAATAATACTATTTTTAATATTAATACTTTTAATTATAATAAAAAAAATATTTATAACACAAATAATTATATTTTTTATATTAATACTTTTAATTATATTTAGAAACCCAAGACCCAAGAATCTTGGGTCCTGACACCGGACCCATTAGCCCTGAGTCCAAGGTAGTCAAAAACATATTTTTAAAATGGCACGGAAAATATAAAATAAATTCGGATAGTAAAACGAATCATAAAATCATAAAGAATTTTTTTTTCATATAGAGTTCAAGCACCTTAAAATAGACAATTCAAATAAAAATTTATGTATAGTTCAAATACCTTAAAATATATGATTCAAATATAAATTCAAATATAATTTAAACAACTTTTCATTAACTAATAATTAACAAATTTAAAATAAACAATCCAAATACAAAAACAATTCAAGAACCAACTCAACTCAATCCTGTAAGCATTTCTACCTCAAGGACACTTTTACCAACATTTATAAAGCAAACCTAGCCATTTGAAAGCATCGGTGCCAAACTTCACTTCAAAAATATAGAGTTGATAGTGGCACTTTTACCAACACCTTTCTTTCTGAGAACCGTAATTGTACAAGAGAAATCAAGGGGTTCCTGCCAACAACCTCAAGAGTCAAGATGTTCTGTCATGGCACGATCAAAACCAGCAACACAACCACCATTTCTACCTCGCAGCTGCTCAACTAATCTTAGTCTGTATAAAACATGTGCAGCAGCAACATTATAGGGAGTTTGCCCAAGTCTATATGCAAGCCGTAACACTTTTACTAACACCTTTCTTTCCGAAAACCATAATAATACAAGAGAAATCAAGGGGTTCCTGCCCGGCAGTCTCAAGAGTCAAGATGCTCTGCCATGGCATTGGCATGATCAAAACCAGCAACACAACCACCATTTCTACCTCATAGCTGCTCAGCTAATCTCAGTCTGTATAAAACATGTGCAGCAACAACATTATGGGGAGTCTGCCCAAGTCTATATGCAAGCCGCAACACTTTTACTAACACCTTTCTTTCCAAGAACCATAATTGTACAAGAGAAATCAAGGGTTTCTTGCCCAGCAACCTCAAAAGTCAAGATGCTCTGCCATGGCACTGGCACGATCAAAACTAGCAACACGACTATTTCCACCTCACAGCTGCTCAGCTAATCCTAATTTGTATAAAAACCTGTGCAACAACAACATTATAGGGAGTCTGCCCAAGTCTATATGCAAGCCAAAAGAATTTCACCCTGATCATTTGAAGTTTTTCACGCGTCTCATCAAACTCTTTTGATTCCCCGTTTGTAGGATCTTTAATCTGTTAAGATTACGTATGAGAAACAGTTCCATTAACACAAAGTTACGGGGTTGCCCTGGGTGCAGGTTCCAACAGTGATGCAACGCGCCAAAGGCCAACTAGACGAGAAAGTGAAGGGGCTGCACTCAGAGACTTTGCAGATGAAGATGCAATCTCAGGCGTTGCTGGTGATAGTCTGCTACTGCTAGGGTTGAGATTTGAGAATAAGAGAATGTGAGATTTGGGGAAAGGAAAAAGGAGAATTTTTATGAGACAAATGGGATGGAGAGGAGAGGATTGAGAAGAGTCAATAATTTTTTATTAATTTGTCAAACTCGGAAAACTCGATCCACCGATTTTGATTGAGTTTGTTGGTTTTTGAGTTTTTTACCCGATTTTACATGTTATATCTGTGTTGACTCATAAAGTCATATGATTTTACGAATCAACTCGCGAGTTTGACAACCATGCCTGGGTCTTGACGCTGGACCCAAGAGAATTGGGTCCTGGCACAAGATCCATTAGCTTTGGGTCCTGACGCCGAACTCAAGAGCATTGGATCCTGACGCAGCAGCCTAAGAGAATTGGGCTCTAACGAAGAACCAATAGTCTTGGGTCAGGCATGATATAAGACCCAAAGGATTTGAGGTATCCCTTTCCAGCCTCAAGTTTCTTGGGTCTAGAAAAGGATGTCTGATCCAAGTTAATAATAATAATAATAATTGATTTTACTATTTAAATCAATTCTATATTTTTTTTATAGTAATAATAGTTTTTATAAATTTAATAATATTAATGAATATAATAATATTTACAATGTTAATAATAATATTAAACTCGACTCACCTAAGTTCTTATAATATTTATAATACAAATAATACTATTTTTAATATTAATACTATTAATTATAATAAAAATGATAATATTTATAACAAAAATAATACTATTTTTTATATTAATACTTTTAATTATAATAAAAATAATAATATTTATAACACAAATAGTTCTATTTTTTATATTAATACTTTTAATTATAATAAAAAAATATTTATAATACAAATAATAATATTTTTGCATATGGCTACACAACAGCCAGATCGATAGGTCTGGATGGGTAGCCACTTCTAGTTCTTTTTTGAAGTGTTTTGTTAGTCCCAACACTATTGAGTCCTGCTGGTCAGGAGGACTCAACGCCGTTGGCTTCTTTTGAAAAAGTTTTGGGCCTGGCTTTGCAGCCACACCCAACAATGTTAGGTCCAAGTGTGAAGTTAGACCCAATAGCTTTTGGCAGAGGAGATAATGTCCCCCTGCAATTCTTGACAAAAAAAACACAACAGGGAAACACCCCCCAGGGCTCTACAATATTTATAACCCAAATAATATTTTTTTTAATATGAATACTATTAATTATAGTAAAAATAATAATATTTATAACACGAATAATACTATGTTTATATTAATAAGTTTAATTATAGTAAAAATAATATTATTTATAACACAAATAATAATATTTTTGAGATTAATACTTTTAATTATAGTACAAATAATAATATTTATAACACAACTAATACTATTTCTAATATTAATACTATTAATTATAATAAAAATAATAATATTTATAACACAAATAGTACTATTTTTTATATTAATACTTTTAATTATAATAAAAAATATTTATAATAGAGATAATAATATTTTTTATATTAATACTTTTAATTATAATAAAAAAATAATATTTATAATACAAATAATATTTTTGCTATTAATAATAATAAAATTTATAATATTTACAATATAATAATAATAATAATAATAATAATAATAATAATAATAATATCCTTGGGTGTGGCATAGCCAAACTTAGCCTCTTTTTGAAGTGTTTTGGGTCTGGCTTAGTAGGACCCAACGATGTTGGCTCCTTTTGGAAGTGTTTTGGGCTTGGCTTAACATCTAGATCCAATAGCTTTTGGCAGAGAAGACAATGCCCCTAGCTACAATTGTTAACCCAAAACACAACATAATGTCCGTTTCCTGGGCTGCTGCCAAGCACGCGAGTTTGGCCCTAGTGTCAAGGCTTGAAGCTAAGTGCCAGGTGTCTACTTCCTGGGTCGTGGAACCCCATCAAAATCTGAACTGACCATTTTCTCCCCACCCCCTGCAGTCTTTGCAACTTTTTATGACAAGGGCAGCCCTATCATTACATCTCCCTAATTTACAGTGCTTTTAGCAAAGAGCAAACCAAAACAGTGTAGTTCAGAGTGAAAGCACTCACAGTCTATAGTAACTCTCGCTACAATAAAACACTGATCCCTTTTAGTTATAGTTAATTGACAGCCTTCTAAGTAAGCCATAAGATGTCAAGCTGAATATTAGTATTAAAGTTTGCAATATTTTTCTTGATACTAGCAAGTCAATTCAATTTTTCTAATTAAAAAATTATTGAAAATTTCAAGCATAAATAAATTGTATAATTATTATTTACTAGTATAGTTATTATTTAATAATTAGTATAGTTATTATACTAGTTATATATTATTTTTAGACCAATTAAATAATATCACGATAACGAAACAAAAAAAAAGGTTAGTAATATTTTACATGATTTGAAAATAAATAAATTGTTATCCAATCATATATTGTATGTGGATGTCTAGATGTCTTCCTACACCCCTTCATTATTATGTTCATTCATCATCATAAAGTTCATTTGAATACCTTCAAGTTCATTTGAATCTACATCTTCTTATGATCTTTGAGCTTAAAAATATTTATATACATGTGCCTATAAATAGGAGCATTGTTGAAAGGATATGATACACACATATAACTATAAATTCATATGAAATAAAAGTGTTCTCTCTTCATCCCCTTAATCTTCATTGTTCTTATATATTCTATTTACTCTTCATTGATTATATTGTTATATTATTATATGCTTCATGATACATAGTTTTACAACACGTTATCATCACAAATAACTCATCGCTTTCATCTTGAAGCAGACAATCATATTTGGTAAGAAGTAGAAGCATGAATTTCACTACAACATTTAATAGTTTTCCGGACGATCATTTTTCATCGGTGTAAGATTACCATTCTATCAGTAAAACTTTTATCAACGACTTCCCCGACGGAATTTGTTCGTCAGAATACCATTCGTCGGTGATTCCATGTTCGGTCACTACTCTTGTCGGTAAAAAAAAGATAACAAATGGTTTTACAGACAGAAAATGCACGTAGAAAAATATTCCCGCTGGAAATATACCGACAAAATTATTCCATCTGGATTGCCAATAGTAAATCATTGACGGACCACGACGTCGGTGATTGTGGCATATTTAGTAAATATTTCACAACTCTCTGTGAAATACTGATGGACGGATTCCGTCTATAGAAGCGTCGGTGATTGTGGCATATTTAGTAAATATTTCATAACTCTTTGTGAAATTCCAACAGACGGATTCCATCTATAAATTCTTAGTAGATAGTGCAACGACACATACCATTCTCAAGCATAAGCAATATTTTTCAAATATGAGAATGATGAAAGTGAAAGTGAATACAATATTAGGTTCAGCAGATATGATTGAAGGCTCCAGAAGAGCTAATATAATGCTTCCTAATGGAATAAAATTTATTATTGATAATGCTTTGTTTTATACTAAATCAAGGAGAAATATATTAAGTTTAAAAAATATACGACTAAACGGGTACCGTATTGAGATTGCCAATGAAAATAGTATAGAATATCTTTACATCGTATCAAATATCTCTACTGAAAAACAAAAATTGAAAAACTTACATGCTTTATCTTCAGGTTTGTACCACACAAGTACTAGTACAATCAAAGTCAATGCAATAATGAACCAAAAGTTCAATAAACCAAATAATTTTATTATTTGGCATGACCAGTTAGACCATCTTGGATCAATAATGATGTGAAGAATTATCAAGAATTCACATGGTCATCCATAAAAGAACTAGAAGATTCTTTAATTCAAGGAATTCTCATGTGCTGCTTGATCTTAAGCAAACTAGTCATTAGACTATCACCAATTAAAGTTGGGATTGAAGTTCTAATATTTCTAAAACGTATTTAAGATGATATTTATGGGCTCATTCACCCACCATCTAGACTACTTAGATATTTTATGGTTTTAGTAGATGTATCTACAATATGGTCACATGTGTGTTTATTATCAACTCGCAACCTGACATTTACGAGATTACTTGCTCAAATTATTAGATTGCAAGCATAATTTACAGATTATATAATTAAGACTATTTATTTTGACAATGCTGGTGAATTCACCCCAAGAATTTAATGATTATTGCATGTCATTTCGAATAAATATTGAACATTTTATTGTCATATTCATACTTAGTGTTGTAACCCAAATTTTGGCCCATTAGCTTTTAATTTAATTTTACCGGGCTTAAAATGTAAAATTAAAATATCAGAGATTTATTTCTATAAAAAATGTGATTTGACAGCTTGTGCGGAAACTAGAGATTACAATGTGTTTTTGTCATTCTATCCTTATCTTCAAGATAATGATAATTATCTGCTTTCGAATTTGATTCTTAATCAAATTCAAACTTTAAAGAAGAGAATGAGTTTGGTTGTGATTTTATTTCTTATACACGATGAGACTCTTGTGCTATAAATATAGCTCTTAGTATATGCACAATAGAGGTGATTAAACAAAACCCCAAGGGGAGACTATGACAAGAAACCCTTGGAGGTGAATATTAAAAAAAAAGAAAAAGAAAGGGAACACATTACAGAATAACAAAAACAAAGAAAACCTAAATCTATTGCCTGGGGAAAAGGGCTGTTGCCCCCATCTTTACCATTTGTTTTATAAACAAAGAACAAACGAGAATCCCTCCCACTGGGTAGGTTTTCTCTCCATCACAGTCTCCCTTCTCTCTTCCACAACTCGACACCAGCTCCCCCACAGTTCGGCTGGTACTACACCTTTTCTCTTCTCCCTAGGGACAGCAGCCTCTGCCAGCAAAGTCTCGCGGTGCTCCTCCTGGCCCTGTCGACGTCCATTGTCCCCTTAGTTGTGAATAGCACCACCACCACCATCTCTGCTGCATAGTGGCTTACACCAACAACAACAAAAAACGAGCTGAGCTACTCGCCTAATTGTAACCTCCTCCGCAACCACACCTTTCCTCAGTCGTAGTGACAGAACCAGCAGAAGCCACACCTTTCCTCAGCCGCAATAGCAGAACCAGCAGAAGCCTTCCTTCCCTTCTAGCAACACGAGAAACAGAAAAAAAAAGGAGCAACATGGACCAACCAACGTGCCACCATTTTTAGCTTCGTCTGCAACCGCGTCTAAAACCAACAGCGACAACATGCACTCCTCCAACAGTAACCTTCCAATTTATCCAAACATTTCCAACATTAGGTTGTGCGGTATAAATTCCAATTTATCTGCCATGACATACAAAGATGGGTCCTTAAATAAGGCTAATAATATATATTGGGTTTAAATCCCCATCAATAATTAAATATTTTGAGCCCTTAACAGGTGATTCATTTACGACATGATTTGTTAATTGTCATTTTAATGAGACTATGATTCCAACATTAGGAGGAGAAATTAGACAGTTGGATAAAGTTATTACATGGAATGCATTGTCATTATTAAATTTTGATCCTTGTACAAAACAATGTGAACAAGAAGTTCAAAAGATACTTCATTTGTAAGACTTTGTAAATCAGCTACTGAATGCATTCACTAACTTAAAAGGAGTAACCAAATATCATATACCAGCTATAAATGCTTCAGCTTGAGTTAAAGTCCCAACAGGACAATCCACTAACATTGTAGTAAATAAGTCTATAGCACGCCAGAAGTGTGGTACACTAATTGGTTTAAAAGATAAAAATCCTCAAAAAATAAAGGAGCAAATAATCAAATTAGCATTATTAAGAAAGAAAATGAGGAGATAGACATAACTGATCATAAAACCCCAAAAGAGGTTCAAGTACATGAAAACAATAAAAATAAGGAGATCTTGATAAGTTATGTTTCTATAAAGAAAAGACGGAATCAAAATGAAATAATTATTGACAATATCTTTTCATATAATATATTGCTTGATATCGTTAATGAAAATAAGGATCTTAAACCTAAATCTGTCGAAGAATATCGACGTAGAAATGATTGGTCAAAATGAAAAGAAGCAATCTTTACATAATTAAATTCACTTGCAAAACATAAAGTTTTTAAACCTGTAGTCCAAACACTTAAAGGTGTAAAACCAGTTGGATATAAATGGGTTTTTGTGCCAAAACAAAATGAGAAAAATGAAATCGTAAGATATAAAGCACAACTTATGGCACAAAGGTTTTCACGAAGACCTGCCATTGATTATGATGAAACATATTCTCCTATAGTAGATGCAATTACATTTCGGTATCTCATTAGCCTAACAACTCATGAAAGGCTAGATATGTGTCTAATGAATATAGTCACAGCCTATTTATATAGGTCAATTGATAATGATGTTTATATGAAAATCCTTAAAGGATTTAAAATGTTTGAAGCATATAATTCAAATCCCAAAAAAATTCACGTAATCAAGTTACAAAGGTTCTTATATGGGTTAAAGTAATCAGGAAACATGTTGTATAATCATCTTAGTAAATATTTATTGAGAGAAGGGTATAATAGTGATCCTATATGCCCATGTGTTTTTATAAAGAAGTCAGAATTTGATTTCGTTATTATTGTTGTGTATGTTGATAATTTAAATATTATTGGAACTTATAAAGATACTAATGACAATAAATTATTTAAAGAAAGAGTTTGAGATGAAAGATTTGGGAAAAACAAAATTTTGTCTCGGCCTGTAGATAGAGCATTTAGCAGATGGAATTCTCATTCATCAGTCAACTTACATAGAAAAGGTCCTTAAAAGATTTTATATCGATAAAACACACCCATTGAGTACACCAATAGTTGTTCGATCACTTGATGTGAAAAAAAAACCTTTTTAGACCTCGTGAGGATAACGAAGAATTACTTAGTCCTGAAGTATCATACCTTAGTGTAATTGGTGCGCTAATGTATTTTGCTAATAATACGTAACCTGATATAGCATTCTTTATGAACTTGCTAGGAAGATATAGTTCTTCTCCTCCCCGGAGACGTTGGATAAGCATTAAATACATTTTTCATTATCTAGGAGGAAATACGAATATTAGCTTATTTTATTCAAATGATGCTAATCATTAATTAGTTGGGTATGCTGATACAAGATTTTTATCTGATCCATATAAAGATCGATCTTAAACAGGTTATCTCTTTACGTGTAGTAATACTATTATATCATGGAGATCTACAAAGCAAATATTGAAATACTTGTAATCCATGAAGCCAGTTGTGAGTGTGTATGGTTGAGATCAATGACTCAATATATTCGTAGAACATGTGGTTTATCTTTCAGTAAAGGAACTCTAACCATACTGTATGAAGATAATATTGCATATATAACTCAATTAAAAGGTGGATACATCAAAGGAGATAGGACAAACCATATCTCACCAAAATTCTTCTTCACATATGGCCTTGAAAAGTGTGGTGACATTGATGTTCAACAAATTCACTTGAAAGATAATCTAGCAAATTTGTTCACTAAAGCATTACCAACTACAAGGTTTGAAGGATTGCAGTGCAATATTGAAATGAGACAGCATAAAGACTTGAGATGATATATTCATGAGGGGGAGTTAATACGCATTGCACTCTTTTTTTCTTTGCCTATGTTTTGTCTCATTGGGTTTTCCTAGCAAGGTTTTTAATTAGACAGTTTTCAATTTATAAGGCTGTATAATAGACATCCAAGAAGGAGTGTTATAAAATCATATATTGTATATGAATGTCTAGATGTCTTCCTACATCCCTTCATTAGGATACACACATATAATTATAAATTCATATGAAATAAAAATGCTCTCTCTTCATCCTCTAATCTCTATTATTCTTATATATTCTATTTACTCTTTATTAATTATATTATTTTATTATTGCATGCTTCATTGTACATAGTTTTACAACCATAAATATAATAATCACTAATAAAAAATTAAATTTTTATTAATTTTGTATAAAAACAACAATCAGAGTAATTAAATATTTCCTAAAAAGAATCTAGCATCGAAATACTCAACTGAAAAAATAATGTGAACATGGAGCGAAGCGTGGTCACGAGTAGAGTACACGACAGGAACGGGGGAGGCCACACTTTGGACTTTTTTTCTCTTCGCTAGATTTATGATTTCTCGTGGACGGAACCTTTCCCGTACGGGTT
>Ga0325414_1000757_pt1 | contig 28289 bp, 12 predicted proteins | sample PopdelMetagenome_8_FD_206183 | JGI IMG/M metagenome (GOLD analysis project Ga0325414, IMG submission 206183) | Populus deltoides microbial communities from Bellville, Georgia, United States - Leaf-PdKOR-R3 | ecosystem: Host-associated > Plants > Phyllosphere > Phylloplane/Leaf | place: USA... | reverse complement strand
ATGATGGCAGAGGATTTAATGCTGGACCTCATTCTTATTTGGGAGAAGAGGAGGAAGGAATGATTCCAGCTGATGAAGATGCCAGGATGCCACCGGATGCTGGCATGTATCCACGAGCACTAGACCATCTTTCTCCTTGATGGTTTTGCTGATAGTAGATGCGGTCCTTCTTTTTTTCTTTTTCTTTTTTTTTTGGTTCTTTGCTGTTGCTGAAAGTAGGGGAAGCATAGCTGAATGGTGGGCCGTTGATTCTTGGTGGATGTGCCCCTTAATTTTGAAAAGACGAAAGACGAACAGGACGTCTCTTTCTCAGAGGCTCTGTTCCTTGTTTTAGGGCAAAGGCTGGTAATCTAGCGATGCAATTCAAGTGATGGACGTTGTTATGTAAATTTCTTTTTTAATGAATTCTGCATCCATGCTCTGTTCCGTTTGTTTATGCGGAGCCACCATAGATTCAAAAGTATTTGGTTAACTGGTTTTGCATGGAACTTTCATGACTGAGGAATAATAGTAAGTAATATTTTTTTTAGTGTGCGAGAACCTCTTAATTGCTAAGGTGCTTTTTCGTGCTCAGTAAGGAATATGATCCGAGACTCTTAATTGCTATGGTTTCGAAAGGGAGTGGTGCTCATTTCACAAGAATAGATATGACATGAAATGCCTCAGTCATTATTAGATTGGTGGAATGTAGTCAATAGATATAACACAATATTTGTAGTCCATTCTCATCTCTCAGAAAAATGAGAGACAGAATCTCTTAATTACATATGTTGAGATTGATTCGTTTTATTTCACTTTCAAACAAATTTAGTCTCCTTCAAGAGAGTAATAAACATTGAAAACTAATCCTAGTTAATGATAATAATGTGATGTGACGTGACCTAACTTTGTATCCCGAACAAACTAGCAATATGATACGAAGATAAAATAAGGTAAGTTTGGTTATATAAATTTCTCTCTCATGGTATTTACGATGAAAATTACATGATTTTTAATGCAAATAAAGGATAAATTCTGAATGAAACTCTTTAATTAGTCGAAGATGTTACAAAGAAATTCTTATCAGGATAAAGATGCCACATACTTTGTGATCAAGAGTGCTAAGTCTGAATTGTTCTCCAACCAATTTTAGAAATGGAAGAACAAGAAAGAAAACCCCCTAAATGAGAAGTTGAAATATTTTTCCTCCAAGTCTAGAAAATATCAAAATGACATAATTGAGATCTAAATAAATAACTTTGTTTAGAAAAAACTAGACAAATGATAGGTAGCATACGTTTTTTACTTATAGAAAACACACACAAACACATAAAAAATAAAACAATCATAACTTTTCGTACAAAACTCCAATTCATGCATCGTTGGAAAAAAAAAAATATGACATTCTAAACTTGAAAACTATGTAAAATAAGGTTATTGTTCAATGCAATAAAGTGGTGAAAATTTAGGCTCAAATTGGCCTACGGGCTGACATCAAACATAAACTCTTCAAAATTCACAAATTATGATCCAAGCCTTATTTGAAAACAAAAGAGCATATTTGAACCGTTTTTATTCATTTTACAAGCCTTAAAACTCATCAAAGCTTCAGTCACACTAATTTGACTTGTTAAGATACTTTGTAGTTGTTTCGCTTGAGCTCTCATCATTGAACCATCTTAATACTCATTCACATTAGAATCAACCTTTTCCATGTTATAATCATGATGCATATTGTAATGTTATTGGTAGTTGAAAATCACGTAATCTTTGTAGTGTGCTACTCTCTAAAATGACAGGCAGGATAAAAACATGTGCTTGATTCAACAGGGAATGATAATTGAATTAAACCATAATATTAATGTTGTTACCCATTTTTTACCTTACATAATATATATAATAAAAAAAACTAAACAATATAAGAGGACATACATGAAGAAAGCCTCGAAGATTGCTTAAGATTAGTGGTGGAAGACCAAGATGACAAGTGGAATAAAATGTATAAGATTGACAAAATTAGTAACTCAATTCTAACTACAAAAGGCCTCATTGGTGAAAATATTTTTATTTGAGGTAAAGAAATACATATTTGGATGGTTAAGGACTCAATGAAAATTTTGAAAGGCTTAATTATTTTTATTGAGGACTTGTTTGTAAGGAAAATCAGTTTTGGAGTTAATTTGGGTGTTAATTAAAAGAAATTAAAGTTTGAGGATTGAAATTAGACTTTGAAAGGTTTAATTGGTCAAATCAAGGGCTTAATTATGAAATAAATTAAAGTTTAAAGGCTAATTAAGGACTTAATTGCATATTCCTAAGACCAATGACCAACTTGTAAGTGGTGTGAAATTTCAGAGGTAGAAATTGGTCAAATTAGGGGCTAAATTGAAATGAATTGAAATTTTGATGGTCAATTAAGGATTAAATTGAACAAATTAAAAACCAAAAACTCGTCTGTAAAAGGTGCTAAACTTTAAGGCTAATATTTGAATTTGGTAGGGGGCAACTACATGCAATTAAAAGTTGGAAAACAATTATGGGTGCAATTAAAAGGAATTGGAAGAGAAAGGACCACATTCAAATTAGCTAAATCCTAAATTAAAAAACCCTAATTTATAGGGTTTAACCTAGACGATGTGTTGTTCACCTAATGTTCATCTATTTCCCCGATAATTTTGGATGATCGAGTGAGCATGTTCAGACGAATGAATGTGATGTCTCCAACCACTTCACGGGTTGTAATCACCACCATTCAACTGAAAAACACCCCCTTTACAACCCCATGCCCATGAAATTGGATGTTTTCACCCCAATTCTTCCACATAAGTCCTCAACATATTGTCCTCGATCAGTTTTCCTTTCATTTTCAAATTCTAGGTTGATCGAGTTGGCCTTTGAATGAATGAATATGAAGCCATGAATTTCCAAATTGAGTAAAGTGGGATCCAAAAAAAAGGTGCATACCTCCTTTACCAACATCAGGTAGTTTCTGATGATGTTTACATCAGAGTTGCTCCAGTAAAACCTTGAAAGTGGGAAATTCAATAAGCCTTGACTGTGACAAATATTTTTCAAAAAAAACCAACCATTTTTCGTGTGTTCACTCTTAAAGCTCTTTAAAGGGTTTTATTAAATGGTTTTAAAACCTTTATCTTAAGGTCAAAAGATTAGAAATAGCTCCTTGCCCTTCAAGTCTAGCAAATTCACCAAGTACCCCCCAAAACAAAACCACCATTGCAAAATCAGCCCAGTACAAGAGCTTCTAGCTGTTAGCTTTTGTTCAAAACGCTCTCGCTTTGATCAAAGAGATAAACTTTGATCAATTTTTGAGGGAATCCATAAAAAAAACCTAGAAAAACCCTATAAATACCACTAGAAATCAGAGAAGAAAAAGAAAAAAAGAAGGAGAGGAAAAACATGGGGAAATACTTTATTAATAGACCTTAATTTGAAGTTTCAAAAGCTTAATAAAGAAGGTATAACAAGCTTTTGAAAGAAAATGAGTGAAAGGGAAAGAAGGAAGGAAAGGAGAAGAAAAAAGCAACAACCTATAGTTAACAAGTTTGGAGAAGGTATAAACATGTAACAACTCAAAAGTGAAGTCCATGTGACCTGTCCATTTATGATTTTTTTAATGTTTAAACCTTTTTTTGATGTTTTTTGAACTTGTTTGAGTGTTATGATGTTTTGTTTTAGTTTTGTTTTGATTAATATGTAAAAATGTCATTTTTATTGTTTAAATCTTGTTTGGAGTTGCTATTGTTTTACTAAGTGTCAGGACACCATGTTTGTGACTGATTTTGATAAAATATAGTTGTTTTGGATTATGCCAAAAGGTGGCAGTAGGTGCTTAATGTCTTTTCTGTTTTATTAGTGTATGTTCTTGGTTCCTGAGTATGATTTGGGTTCCAAGTGTTCAAAGAGTCAATTTTTAATCGAAATTTGATGTTTTTGTTGGCTGTCATTGGGGTTGCAGTTATAAGTTGGAATTTAATGCATGATTGTGATGTTTTAATGTTTTTTGTTAGTTATTTAGATTCAACTATGCTTGGTATTGGTAATGTGCTTTGTGAATACCAAAAACAATGTGTTTAAAGGCCTAGAAGACTAAATCTAGGTTTTGGCGTTAGTTTTTCAATTTTTGTAAAATTTTCAAATTTTGGGTTCATGTTCTTTACATTAACTTTTCCTTAACCTCTTGTCTTTATAGCTATTTTGGATTAATTCTTGGCACATACATGTTTATCTTGTCATTTTTAGAAAATAATATAGGGTTAAAACATATCAATAATACGTATTCATGCATTTACATTCTAGGGTTTTTTTGACTGCCCACCAAACACATTTTAATCAAATCGTGGCTTTTGAGAGTTAATGAAAGAAAATGGATGCTTGGTTCTTGATTCACACAGGATTATGAACAAAACCTTGTCCTTGATTGCATGAAAACTTGTCTAGTTTGTGATTTGTGTTTACTAGGTTTTAATTTGAATATTCATCGTGTTCTTCATGTTCTTAGTGTTTGATATGTTTTTATTAGAAAATTTTATGTTTATGTGTTTTTTATTTAGTTTTGATCTATTTTTGGTTTAATTGTTTGTTTTGCTTTAGTTTTGGGTCAAACCATGGTTTTTGGTTCAGTTCAAGGTTGAACTAGTATTTTTGAGTCAACCCAATTGGTTTTGTTTTGGATCAGGTACTAAGGCTTTATTTGGCTAGCCGTTATTTTAATAAAAGGAATTTAGGCTTAAGGATATGTTTGACAAACTCATCTTTAAGCCTGTTTTGAATAAAAAATGGTTTTTTTTGCCAAACAGGTTGTAAATAAATTCCAAACAAATTCTAAAAGATTTCAAAGACAAATTTAAAATTGTTTGTGGGTCCTTTACATGTTTTTCAGAAATTTTATTTAATATTAAGACTGTAAACTTATATTGTAAGGTGCTGACTTGATATTAAAATACCTTTATTTCATTGAAATCTCAGAAATTTCCAAAATTTCAAAAAACAAATAATTTTAAAAAACTATATATATATATATATAATTTTTTTATTTGGTGTGCATATGACTAAGTTTCTCAAAAAATAAAAATCATATTTTGGCTTAAAAAATATAAAAATTACATGGTATGATTTAATATTTTGTTTTACACACAAAAATTCAAAATATATCTTTGCATGTATTTTTAGATTTAATAATTAGTTTATTGAATCTATGAGAACTTGGTGAATATTACAAAACCCCTATTTATTTTCCTGAGAATTAATGGTTAACATTCTAATATGAATATTGGACATGTAGGCTGATATTTAAATACCAGTAGTTGATTAGAAAATTTCCAGAATTATTTTGGATATTCACCAATTTTAATTACAAGTATTTTTCATCATGATATACAAGTTATAGAAAACCCTTTCGCCTTCCAGGTTAGGTGAACCCTATTAGAGCACCTATATGTATTTTTTTCCAGAAGAATTTTTTTGGGTATATGAGTCTATAATAAATTCAAAATACTAGATTTATTCATGAGCATAAATCTTTGTTTTAAGTCATAGGCGAACCATCGGTATGGAACCCATTAATACCTTTAAGCCACATCTAGACTATACAATGCAGTTTACCTCAGGTAAGGTGCTTTATTGGTACTAATATATTTTCTAGCCACAACCAGTCCATTATCCTATAATTTCATATAAGACCAATCCACTTGAGTCTCTTAGTGACATTGAACCAAACAATTAGGTGACAACTCATCGATCCTAATATCCTGCCACACCATGCGCGCACGTGCGACGCTTTAAAATGTTTTTTCCTACTCTTGCATGTATGTTGGATATGAATAAATGTCTTCATGCATCACTAGTCTATTTGTGATATATCATTTTGGAATGCATACACATGGAAGCTTCAGGTTAGGTGGATGGGTAACGACTTACCCTATAACTTTCAGTCAAGGTTTAAGTTCGCAAACCATCCAACTCTTTGCTAAGTGCTTGGACTGGTAGTGATTGATATACATATCAATCCATTACCTACTAAGCCCCTATATTACCTTTACAAGGCTAACCACTACAACAAGAAACCCTTTTAAGACTAGATAATGTCTACCTCAATGTCTCATATAAAAGGACATAAAACCTATCTATATGTTGTATGTTCTATAAATAATCATTGTTGCATTAAAAAAAATACTTGATCTGACTTGTAACTTAGTGCAACCCAATGATGTAATAAACTTACTAAAATAAAACAATTAACATGAAAATGTAAAGATATGATTAGGGATAGGAACATGAAGACAAAAAGTCCGTTTCATATTGTGCTACCAGTTGCTTTTCAAAATACTTTTCATTTTGAAATGCATCGAAATATTTTTTTTATTTTTTAAAATTTATTTTTAATACTATCATATCAAAATGATCTGAAAACATCAAAAATAAATTAATTTAAAGTAAAGAAATATATTTTTTTCAAAAGTTTTTTTGAAATGTAAAAACAAATATACTATAATATTGATAAAGCAATTAATATATTTTAATGATTTCCTTAAAATTTGTGCATTATGCTTTATTTTTAAGAATACTTAATCCAGGAATGAGAGAATATAATCTATATTTGTTATGAATATATTATTAAATAGATATTCAACTATTTTCTTTACTTTATGTATCTCCTTTTATTTTGTTCAATTATCTCTCATAAATAGATTCATGTGTTAATTTATTACTCATGTACTTGTAAATCAAAGTCATTTCAATATGATTAGGGAGTGAGATTATTTGGTTTCTCATTATATTTTGTTTATTTATACTTTTAATTTTTTATCATGTTATCAACTAACACTATAACTAACCGAGTATGAAAAATTTTCTTTGTTATTCTATTTGATATCATATTTAAATTCAAAATTTACCTTTATTCATAAGATCAAAACAAATATGACTCTATAGCATTAAAAGACAATTAACCTCATTTCTAGAAATCTAAATTTTATCATCCATTACTAGGCATTAGTTCAATTACCAAAAAATAATTCCTTTGCTCTCTACTAGATATTATTCTCACTTTTGGGAATCTAATTTACTTGCTTATTACTAGGCATTAGTTCCATTACCAAAAACTAATTTCTCCACCCCTTACTAGGCATTATTCCTACTTCTGGGAATCTAATTTCATTGCTTATTTCTGGGCATTAGTTCCATTACCGGAAACCAATTCCTTTACCTCTTACCAGATATTATTTCCACCTTTGGGAATTTAATTTCGTTGCCCATTACCAGGAATTAGTCCCATTACCAGAAACTAATTCCTTCACCCCTTATCGAGCATTATTCCCACTTCTAGGAATCTAATTTTGTTGCTAATTATTGGGCATTAGTCCTATTACCAAAAAATAATTCCTTATTTTTTAAACCATAATTCTTACACATAATATCATTGCATCATCAAAACCATTGTAATAAACTAAGTAAAGAAAAAGGTTGACGTACATGACACCTACATACTGTAGAAGCTCTAGTAGTACCTTCATATTGTTGCACAGCTCCTGTGGCTTCTCATGCATCAACAAGTATACCATATTATTTTCCATTCTATGTACAGTTTACCTAATGATATTTTAAATAAATTTCTTTCAACTTAACCTTCATGTCCAATTAAATCATCATTGAATTTTCATTTCTCATTAAATCTATTTTCGGACTTAACTTAACAAAAAAAACTTCTACAACTCATACACTCATATATATTCTCAAACTTCATTTTTCTAACCATTACCAATTTAAATCTCACATCAAGAACTAATACTATCAAACAAGTCAATAAGCACATTCATTTCCTTCCAATTAGGCATATGAAAATCATTTATTTCTTAACACGTTCTTCAAAACACAAATAAATTCACTAACTCTTACCCATTCTCCTTACACATAAAAGTTCTAACAAAACTCAATAACAATTTCATCAACATTTATAGTTTCTCTTTTATATGATCATGTTCATACATGCATTATATCACACAAACAATATCGTATTTGCATCAATTTATTTATTTATTCTTTCTTTTTTTGGTCGGTACCCTAACTTCTTCTAATACTATGATTTATTTTAAAATAAATTTTATTAAATCTTCATTTTCATGAGAAAGTCAAATACATTCACAATAACATTCATCTTTAGGTTCAATATCCTCCCTTAATTTAATTTTTTTTTAACAATGTACACATTTAAATCAATTTACATAACCTAACTAAACTCATTTAAAATCATTTCCTTCACAAAATTATACATTAATCTATCACAATATCACTTAACTATACATAATTATATTACATAAAATTTAGCACCTCATTGGCCAACCAATGAGCCCTTAATGACCTTGTGATTTTTTTCATTATTTCAACCAATTTCATCACTCAACATAACTTAATCTAACTCAATTTGTTCAATTTATAGTCAATTTGCATTTCTCCTAAATCTCCACCATAAACCCTAGCATTAATTTCATAAATTAAACTTCAATTGTTATTCATTTCATACAACTTGCTAGATTAGCTTTAGAACTCCTAACCGAACAGTCAAAACTTTCCGCGTTCCACCCTTTTTTCCTCTTCTTTCTTTATTTTCTCTCTCATACTCAATCCTCTCACTCTCTCTCTGATCTTTTTTTAGTTTCTAGTGTGGATGTGCTTTTCCTCTCAAAACCCTCTATTTTCACTCATAAACCTTAATCTAGCCCTTCAAGATGAAAGAAAGGAAGAAGAAGTGAAATTATTGTTTTCTCTTACTACACCTGTAAGGTTAAATCAAGGATAACAGTAAAATGGTCTAACCGTTTTGAAAATGATCTAACTGGTTTATGTAAATCAGTCTAGCTATTTTTTAAAATGGCTGGATTGTTTTTGCTACTGGAAAAATATACATTTTTGGCCAAAAACTCCTTTTCTTTTATCTTCTTATCCCCCTTTTCTTTTCATTTACTATTTTATTTCATTAGACTATAGTTAATTACTAAATATTCTTATTGAATAGTTTAATAATATTAGTTTCTTACTCATACATTTTAAATGTATAAGCACCAAAAGCAAACATCTTCATGATACATATATTATAATGTACATATAATACAAATTACATCTAAAGCAAATATAATATATTCCACAAAATAAACAGATTAAAACACAAAGCCCATATTTAATGCTCCACATCACCTCGTGAAAAACCTTATATATAACATTAATAAGAAATAAGAAAGATAACACATTAAAGATGATAAAGCTATTATGTTCATAAGTCTTCAAAATATATCAAATTATACTTCATCACCAACTTACTATATATCAACATTAATAACTCATTCATAATTTATTAATCCTATACTTATAGGACCTCTATAACCAACACTCATTCCTTAATTTTTAATTTGGTAATTCACAATTTTACCTTGAACTCGGCTAACCCTTATAAATAGCTAACAATCAAATCGGTTATTCCATACGAATTACCCAACATTACCAGTAATTCCATACTAACCGATAATTCATACTAACCAACCGGTAATTTCATACCGACCAGTAATTTTATACTAACCGGTAATTCATACTAACCAACCGGTAATTCCATACCAAGCGGTAATTCCATACTGATCGGTAATTCCATACTAACAGGTAATTCATACTAACCAACGGTAATTCCATACCAACCGGTATTTCATACTAACCAATCGACATCCCAATTATAATACCAGCAGTTTCTTCTTCTACTTCTTCCATATCAACATGTCATAAACAACTCATAACTAATAATAAAACTTTGAATTTTAAAAGAAAGTGATGAATAACCTACCGTCTGCTTGTGATGGCCCAGCTCCTCCTGCCTGATGCACTGCTCTCGATACAACTCCTGAATCAATCATATTGCACTACATTATTAATCCATTATTATTTCTCCTACGTGCCTATATTTGAAGCACGTAATATCTTTTATTTAATTGGGGTTTACACCAAAATTTTCATTCATTTGTCACCTCATTTTCAACATATAGTTTTAATCAATTTTCTTCTTTTAACTCACTTAAAGAATTCCCCATGAACTTTGCCTACCATTTATTTATTCTTTCTTATCACATTCTTATGATGTTTCTTCACTTGTTTATATTTTGAATACTTCAAATAAGATAAAGAATATCATTTCTCAAACATAAAACAATCAAAACCTCATCCCTATATTTCCTCATCCTTAATTACAAGTTTTTTTCTTCAAAATTATTCAATTTATTTCTTAATTACTACTTACATTCACTATTTCTATACTATTCTACCTCAATTCCATCATTTTTACTATTTTTCTCAAAATCCTCAAATTCTCATAAGAACCCTAATTTAAAAAAAATCAAGATTATGAGAAATTAAATCAAATTTAATTGTCATTGTTTGATAACTTACTCAAATAAACCCAAAAACACTTTATTCAAGTAAGAATCTAGACTTTTCATGCTTACCAATCTAAGTTCTCCCAACTTTTCTTCTCCTCCTAGTGTGGCTAGCCCTCCTCACCTTTCTTATAGCTTCCTTCACTTGATTCGTCCTTAATTTAATGTTCCAAGTCTTTCAATTTTACAAGTTTCAAAGCTCTCTCTCTCACTCACTTTTTCTTGTTTTTCTCTTAATTTCTAACGTTCTTCTCTTATTTTATTTTTTTCTTTTCACATTTGTTACTGCCCAGTCGGCAGTTCATAACAGAAAAGGGGCCGCCTTGTTTTATTTTTAATGGCAAATTACCATTTTACCCTTAATGAGTATTTTTGCTTCGATTTGACGGTCCTTATTCTTTGCTAGCACTACTTAGCTCCGTTCATATTAAAATTTTAACCATATTTTATTTAATATATTTTAAGGTTCCTCATAAAATTTCAGCTCAATTTGATGGTCGGATTTAAAATTATATCCAATAACATAAAACTTGTCAAATTATGATTTTTCGTCAAATTTCTGAATTTCTTTAAAAATTCTGAAATTTTAACCCAAGCTAAGGAATCATATTAGAAGGCTCCACGCAAATTTTTAGAATTTTCTGATAACCTGATCAAGAGTTACAAATTTTTTTCCTTTTGTTTTACATGAAACTAGTCAATTTATAATTTTTCGCCTAGAGATTTTACAATTATACAACTAAAAAATTATTAGCACTTTTAATATTTAACAAAATTAGTTGAACCCAAAACGACAAATAAAATAATACATACGCAAGGTTAATTTAGTCGTGTAATTTTTCGAGCTATTAATTATAATTTCAACCAAATTACAGAATGTTTAATTTTCCAAATTAATAATAATAATAATAAGAAGAAGAACGATAAAAACCACCTTTGCATGCACAAAATAATGAGCATTGGCATTTAGCCCGTTGAGCTCCCTCTCCCAAAACTACCCTCCAGAACAACCAAACCACTCTTCAAAGCTTCCACAATCCCGTAATGACCAAACAATATCAAAGGCTGTCATAGTAAAAAACCAACGTTAATGTTTTTGAAAAAAATTCCCGAGCTCTACCTTCTCTGTTGCTATTAATATCCAGGATTCAACCATCAACAACAGTGTACTCTCTCTCTCTCTAAAAAAATAAAAACTCTTAAAAAATAAATGAAATTACCACTTTCTCTCTAGAAATAGTCTTTCTGTTTTACTCTTCAAAACACCCTCTCATGCTCTCTCATTATTATTTAAAACTCTAATTTATCATTGTTTGATTTAGTTATCGACTAAAATTAGAGAGAGAGAGAAGTGAAACTGTGAGGCGAAATGTTTGAAACGGTGATGCTGGAGTTTTTAGTGCCGGGAGATCTAGGTGACGGTGATGGCTGCGATATTTATGATCGCGACTTACTGGTCTTTCTTATGGAGGTGGTAGAGATGATGGTGGTGATTTAAGAGAATTCTGGACATGGCATTGATGATAAGGACAAAGATATGTTAATCTTGATTCTTATTATCTTTTTTAAACTTTGATTTTTTCATTCGATGATATTTTTTTAATGTGCTGAGATAGATTTTTGTGGTTTTTAGTTTGTTTTCATGAATTCAATTTCGTGTGAAATCTTGATATCTTAACATTATTTTTTAATGTTTTTTGGGTTTTAAATGTATAATTTGATTCTTTCTTTATTTTTATTTGATTTTTTATTGTTTTAGATAATTAGTGTTCTCGTTGTGGATTGTCTGAATGCCTGAAGATTTTTTTCATGAATTTTGTGTGGGCAATGTCATTGATCCTTTGAAAAAGTCCAATCTTTTTTCAAAAAATAAAATAAAATAAAACTGTGATGTGTAATTGATTTTTGATGATTAATATTTTCAATGCAAATAGTTTGATTTCTTTGTTTGTTGTTGGTGGGAAAGTATTGATTTAGTTTTTGTCTCATGTTGTTGGGTGATTTTTTTTGCAATTTCACGTGTTTCCTTGCTCTTGTGGATATCAACACTTCTGTTTTCCTTGTCAATTCAAGGAAGCTTGGTGCATAATCACATTGTTGGGCTTTGGGACATTTTTGAAATTTACCAGAACACAGTGGTATGTTGACAATTTTTAGTCTGTTTATAGATATGCAGTAGAGTGAAGACCCAATCTATTAGGGCATCCAAACATTTGGATTATGGAATTTGCCTCTAACACTCATGTTTTTTTCTTTTCATCTACCCATTTTCTGCTCTCAGGTAAAGATCTTGATGTTGTTCTTAAAGCTACTCCTGTATTACTTGAAAGAGAAGCTAGGATCATTATTGTCCAGATATTTCAAGGCCATGTATACTTGAATAAGAGAGCACAGAAGATTATCCATTATGATCTAAAGCCTGTGAAAGTATTTTTTGATGGATTCGGTATCGCAAAAGTTACTGATTTTGGTCTTAGCAAGATAGTGGAGGAAGATGTTGGATCCCAGGGAATGGAACTTACATCTCAGGGAGCTGGAACTTATTGGCAAGTAACACTGAAGTTTGTCATATGTGATTTTGGATGTTGTAAATGTTTGATCTTTTGCTTCAAGAAATAAATGCACTTCCAGTAAGTTCCTAGACAATTATTTCCCACTCTCTTGATAAATCTTCTCTAGTTTAGCTATATGGGCAAAATTCTGATTCCGTTTTCTTCTCTTGTAATTTTAGGTATTTGCCACCAGAATGCTTTGAGCTCAGCAAGACCCCTTTAATATCATTGAAGGTATATTTCTCCCTATCAAGGACATTTAGTCATAGCCATAGCCATAGCTATAGCCAAGAGAATAAAATGCCTTTACTGAAATGAGAATGTCCCTATTTTTTTAGGATTCATGGTACTCTTACTCGTTGTTCACCTGCTATTCGGTGATTGAGTCTATTTAGACCTCCATGAGAATTTCAAAGAGTTGGTTATCACATAATAAAATTGACTGCTTAAGCTTCATCTATTTAACCTTATTCAAAATGCTTTTTCTTGGGATGCAGATTGATGTCTAGTTAGCTGGAGTTCTGTTTTAAGGAACTGATTGGATCATGGTTAATTTATTAATTTTTCTTTTGAGCCTTCTTTGTTTCATCAATTTTTTTGACTTTATGTGGATTTTCTATCTTTCAGGCATTACCCGAGAAGAATAGATCAAAATCTAATATATGTGGGCTTTCTTTTGAATTTGAATGGACATTGACTAGTGAAACTAAAATGAAACCTAATATTATGAATTTTTAGAATTTTTATTTTTAATTATTTTTTTTAAAATAATATTATTTTAGAATAAATTTAGATTTTTTATTATAATTTATGAGTTTCTCTGTCAACTCACAACATGAATCTTGAATTAAATTTAATAACTATGAGAAAAACTTTTTTCTTCAAAATGACATAAAAGAGTGACATAAAAAGAGGACCTATTTGTATTAAAATGAAAATATTTTTATCACATATTATAATAATATGGGTATTCCTAATAGATTCATGGGGATCCCATTTGTACTTGAGAAAAAAGAAAAAAAATCTAATCCGTTAACAGCCTAGAAAAATCAAATCGACATCACAATCCTTTTCCCTGATAACGTTAAAAAACAACCCGTCTGTTACACTTCCACTTCATTGATTTTGATTTACAGGGCACGAAAAAAAAATTCCTTGATCTTTCAAGTTCCTCTTTTCTTTTCCTGTTTAATTCTGTATCAACAATGGAGTTCCACGGTGGAGACAAAGTACAAGTATGGAGCGAAGAGGTAGGATTTCTTGGATCATATTATGCAGCGCACAACGGTCAAGAAACTTGAGGCCAACTCTTAAGTAGTGCAGTACGAGAACCTAGTGGAAGAGGAAGACATGTCAAAGCATCTGATAGAGACACACCGCAAGCCCAGCGCTAAAACACACCGCTAGAGCACTATACTCAACGGCCTTAACTTGTGCACCCACCCAACCCCTAAACCATTAACTCGCTGTTACACGTAGAAATGAAATAAACAATCTAAGAAGAGGGAATTTAAAATACCGTTAAGTCAAACGGTGCGTTTTGATTTTTCAGTTATAATCAATACTATGCGTTTAATGTTCAAGTGTAAAAGCCACGTGCTTATAATCATAAGAAGGAAGAAACTGTTATTTATAGAAGAATTCTGTTGATAGCAAAAAAATGAAATGAGAATGATATAACAAATTCCTTGATTTTCAGAACACACCTTCCATCTCTCTCTCACTCGTCCTTCTACTTTCTTTATCTACAATCTGTGTAATTCCTTTCTCGATCTGCCATTGCTATCATCTTCTTATTTGTTCATTAACTCTGGCAGTAATATTACTGTCAAGTATTCATAATCCTAAAAAGTTGCTCAAAGTGGTATCAGAGCAGCATCTTTCGACTCGACAATGCCACCAGAAACGAGGTCCTAAGATGCCAGGAAGGCGGATGAACCCAACAATCCGGAGCAGGCTCAAGCGTATGATCAAATACAACAATAGCTTAATGACACCAGGGCAGATACCAATATACGTTTTCGCGAGCTTAAGGAGGTCCTTGATGCCCTTGTCTTTCGTGTAGATTCAGTCTTGTAGAACACTCAACTCTCTGCCAGTGAAACCAATCCACACAAGGTGCCTCGACAACAACCACCTGTACCTCAGTACACTACTGTGAGAGACTTCTCAGTTAAGTTTAATGGAACCAATGAAGGTTCACCTCCCTATTATCCCCTGCGTAGACCAAAACGAGAGTTCCCTGTCTTTGAGGGAAATGATGTCCTTAAATGGATTTATAAATGCAATCAGTATTTTGATGTGGAAGAGGTTGCTGAGCATGGTAAGCTCAAATTGGCTTCTTACTATTTGGATGGGATGGCTTTGTGTTGGCACCAGAATTTCATGAGAAGTTTAGGGAGGGGCAGGTAGTGCCTTGGCCAGAGTATGTAGAAGCCTTATGTTGTAGGTTTGGGGGGGAAAGAAATCCATTAGAAGAACTCATTGAGTTAAAACAGAAAAACGACTTAGAAACCTACATAAAGGACTTTGACATTCTGTGGAACCGATCAGAGATTTCTGAAAAAAATGCACTGGTATTTTTTATAGGAGGATTGGAAGTGGAGGTCAAGAATCTGATAAAAATGTTTGAACCAAAAACTCTCAAACAAGCTTATACCTTTGCCCGTTTACAGGACAATACACTCACCCACCGGCGCTACAGCTCAAATCCTACTAAACAAACCTACCAACCCACTGCGTATGCTCATCAAAGTAAACCATACACTCCAACCAGCTATAGCAAAAACCTACCAGGATCTTCCAGCAACACTTCTAAACCATTTTCCAATGGGTTGCTACCCACTCCCCCACCCTATAACACCAACCCAATCAACAGAACCACTAAACCTATCAGAAACAAGGACTTAGACGAGAGGAGGGCTAAGGGTTTATGTTTCTGGTGTGATGAAAAATTTGTTCCTGGCCATCGGTGCCAGAACAAAAGATTGTACTCCCTGTGTGTTGTTGAAGAGGATGGAGAGGGTAGTGATGGGGACGGGGTGATTGAAGAAGAACAAGTCACTCATAACCCACACCTTTCTCTCAATGCATTAGAAGGGGTAGCAGGGCTTAATACCTTAAGAGTCACTGGCAGGGTAGAAAAACAACCCTTGTTTATTTTGGTTGATTCAGGCAGCACCTATAACTTCATTAGCAATCAGGTGGCAGAGAGGTTACATTGCAGACTCATCAGCATTAAAGCCTTGATTGTACAGGTTGCTGACGGGGGACTCATGACTTGTTCTTCTGTGTGCAACAACTTCCAATGGTCAATGCAGGGAGTGTCCTTCGAGACTGATGTGTACACGCTGGACCTCCAAAATTACGATATGATCTTGGGTATCCAGTGGTTAGCTAAACTGAAAACCATTGTCTGCAATTATGAGGAGATGTGGATGGCATTTAGGTGGCAGGGCCAAGAAGTTTGCATCAAGAGGGACAGGCCAATACCAATGGAGACTATTCAAGTAGAGCAACTCAATAGCCTATTGTGTAACACCAGCCTGATAGCTGAAATTAGCCTTTGCAGCTTACACAACATTGATAGTCCAGGCAATGTAGAACATCTAATGTCTACCAAGTTACAGCCCTGTGCTCTTCCCCACATTGGTTTTGCAGCCTTACGGGTGAGCTACCAAGAGATTTTTGAGGAACCTAAGCACCTGCCACCCCCTCGCAGCCATGATCACCAGATACCTTTGAAGGAAGGTACTAATCTAGTGATCCAGCTTACAAAAGGATGTGGTAGAAAAGATGATCCAAGAAATGCTGGACTCAGGTACTATTCAACACAGCCATAGCCCTTTTGCTTCTCCCATAGTTCTAGTCAAGAAGAATGATGGATCCTGGCGGCTCTATATTGACTACAGGGCACTGAACAAACTAACTGTGAAGGATAAGTTTCTTATTCCCCTAATTGATGAGCTCTTAGAAGAATTGGTTGGGGCCACTATCTTTTCTAAGATAGACCTCAGATCGGGTTACCACCAAATCCGGATGTCTCCTGAGGATGTTTACAAGACAGCATTTAAGTCACATAATGGGCACTATGAGTTCCTGGTCATGCCCTTTGGCTTGACCAATGCCCCAGCAACATTCCAAAGTTTGATGAACGACATCTTTCGGAGTTACTTGCGCAAGTTTATCCTTGTTTTCTTTGACGATATCCTCATCTACAGCAACACCTTGTCCGACCATTTAGGCCACTTGCAGACTGTGTTTGAGCTTCTGAAGACTAATGACTTGTATGCCAAGGCTAGTAAATGTGTTTTTTACAGCAACCAGGTTGAGTATCTTGGCCACGTTATTTCATCAGCAGGGGTGGCCACTGATCCTCAGAAAATTAAGGCCATCATCGACTGGCCTGTTCCAAGCAACATCAAGCAACTTAGAGGGTTTTTGTGGCTCACAGGGTATTACAGGTGATTTGTCAAGGGCTACGGTACCATTTGCAAACCTTTGACACAGCTACTCCAAAAGGATGCCTACCGTTGGACTGACACAGCCACTGCAGCCTTTCTTCAACTTAAACATATCATGACTAACCCCCCAGTGTTAGCATTGCCAGACTTGCATAAACATTTTGTTGTTGAAACAGGTGCCAGCAGCAAGGGCATGGGGGCAGTTCTGATGCAGGAAGGCCATCCAATTGCGTTTATCAGCAAACCATTTGGCCCTAAACAACAAACACTCTCTACTTATGAAAGAGAACTACTTGCTATTCTATTGGCTGTCACAAAATGGCGTCACTATTTATGGGGTAAGCATTTCACCATCCGTACCGACCACATCAGCTTAAAATATTTGTTGGAACAAAAGGTGACCTGTCCCTCCCAGCATGTGTGGCTGGCCAAACTTTTCAGCTTTGACTATGAGATTGAATTTAAGAAGGGGAAGGACAATATTGCAGCAGATGCACTTTCCAGGATAACTTGTGCTGAGCTGAGCACCTTAACAGTTTCTACAATTACCACCTCAATTATGGACGAAATCAAGGCGACATGGGAAGGTGATCAGGCTATCCAAACCATCATTTAGGAGCTAATCAGGGGTCCCAATTCTCATCCCCACTACTCGTGGGTTAACCACTTATTATGCAGAAAGGGAAAGATAGTAGTCGGTCGCAATATACTTCTGCAGAATCGCCTCATTGCCTTGTACCATGACTCAGCTGTGGGAGGCCATTCTGGGGCAACTGTTACAGCCAAGAAGGTAGCTAATGGGTACTACTAGAGGGGACAACAGAAGCATGTCAGACAATATGTTAGGGACTGTCCCGTTTGTCAGTTGAATAAAACAGAAAACATTTGCACACTAGGATTGCTGCAACCACTGCCCATACCACAGGCCCCGTTCATTGACATTAGCATGGATTTCATCGAAGGGCTGCCTAAATCTGAAGGCAAAGAGGTCATCTTCGTAGTTGTGGACAGGTTCAGTAAATACACATACTTCATGGCCATTCCACATCCATACACTGCCAGTATTGTGGCCAGAGTCTTTCTTGATAATATTTACAAACTCCACGGACTGCCAGCCACTATTGTCAGCGATAGAGATGTTGTTTTTCTGAGTCTTTTCTGGAAGGAGCTCTTCGCCAAACAGGGAGTCAAACTGTGCTACTCCACAGCCTACCACCCACAATCAGATGGGCAAACAGAGGTGGTCAACAAGTGCTTAGGAAACTATTTACGCTGCATGACAGGAACCTCACCAGCTCAATGGGTCAAGTGGCTGCCATTAGCTGAATGGTGGTACAACACTAACTACCATACAACTACTAAATCTACTCCCTACGAGATCCTTTACAGCTACCCTCCTCCACTACATATTCCATACATAGCCAGAGATTCACCGGTCGAAGCAGTGGATGCATTTTTGTCCAAGGGGAACACATGTTGATGACTATCAAGCAAAATCTACAGGGTGCTCAAAACAGGATGGTCCAGTTAGCCAACAAGCATCGTAGTGAGAGATCATTTGTAATAGGTGATATGGTGTACGTCAAACTCCAACCTTATAGACAGAAAACTCTGGCTCATAGACAATCCCAGAAACTGGCCTCTAAATACTATGACCCCTATCAGGTTTTAACAAAGATTGGTACCGTGGCTTATAAGTTACAACTACCCGACTCTGCAACCATACATCCAGTTTTTCATGTGTCTCTCCTCAAGAAGAAGGTAGGGAATCGCGAGGTCCTCTCCACGCTGCCTTCCCTGCAAGTGGAACCCCCTCTCCATCCTCAAGCTATACTGGAGCGACGACTGGTCAAGCGAAATCACCTAGCAGCCACTCAAATGCTCGTTCATTGGGCAGGTCTCACACCGGCTGAAGCCACATGGGAATTTGCTGATGATTTGGGTCAACGATTTCCTCAATTTGACCTTGAGACAAGATCCATTTGAAGGAGGGGCAATTGTTACATGTAGAAATGAAATAAACAATCTAAGAAGAGGGAATTTAAAATATTGTTAAGTCAAACGGTGCGTTTTGATTTTTCAGTTATAATCAATACTATGCGTTTAATGTTCAAGTGTAAAAGCCACGTGCTTATAATCATAAGAAGGAAGAAACTGTTATTTATAGAAGAATTTTGTTGATAGCAAAAACATGAAATGAGAATGATATAACAAATTCCTTGATTTTCGGAACACACCCTCCATCTCTCTCTCACTCGTCCTTCTACATTCTTTATCTATAATCTGTGTAATTCCTTTCTTGATCTGCCATTGCTATCATCTTTTTATTTGTTCATTAACTCTGGCAGTAATATTACTGTCAAGTATTCATAATCCTAAAAAGTTGCTCCACTCGCCCGCTCGCCCGCTCAAACCCAGTCCTCCACTACTCCTCATCTTCTTCTTCTTCTTCAAGCCAAACCCCTTTCTAGTCGATGGAGTGACAATCTCGTAAGTTTTCTTGCTAATCTTGCTCCGCTACGCCGTGGTCTTAATGCCTGTATTTGTTACTTAGAACTTAGGGTTTGAGACTTCGATTTTTGTATGTTCTGTAAATTTCTAGAAGTTGAAACCCTAGTTAGTAGTTAGTTTTTTTAAGCATTTATTTTTTAATCCTGGAAACTGTTTTTTTTTTTTTAATTTCTTGTTTTAAAAAGCATGAAATAATTTCAGATTTTGGATTGTACAGAGATAGGCAAGCTAATCCTTTTTTTTTTGAAAATTTAAATTAATTTTTTTCTGTCTCTAACAGTAAGAAAACTCCGCTAATGGTGCTGTTCTTTAATCTCTTTGATAGAAGGTGGATGATTCTGTAATTTCAGGATGTATGTAAAGCAGGTAATGTCGTGCTGGAAGTGGGAAATGTAGTGTTGTTGGTGTCTCTTATTTTGCACCTTTACTAATAATTGGATATTCTAAAGTGGGAAATGTAATGTTGAGGAGGAGAATACTTAGCAAATGGGTTCAGTTGTTGGTGTCTCTTATTTTGCACCCTTACTAATAATTGGATATTCTAAAGTGAGAAATGTAATGTTGAGGAGGAGATTAAATATGGCCTCCCAATAAAGAAATGTATAAATGGTGCAGGAAGCTTATAGAGTTGATGAAACTTGGAAAGAACAAAACATTTAACAATGTTTTAGCTTGAAGGCAATGACATTTAAGGCATGCATTCTTGCATGTCATCGGTGAAGAGTTCTCGGCCTGTTGATTTACTTGATTTAAACTTTTCAGTTAATAGCATTTGCATATGGCTTTAGGTGGAATCTTGATACTGATATTTTTATTTTTTTTCAGGCATTTAACTTGCCTGCTTAGTTCTCTTCATTGTGCAACCAACAATAGGTAGGGTATCCACTCATTCAGCAGTGTAACAAGTTTTTCATTAGCAGATCTGTGATCATATCTAATGCTCGTTTTCTTCTTGATGCAGAGAACCAAAATCATATCAGATCTACTGATATCTGTTTCAAAAGAATAGAGACAAGCCAGGATTAAAGTTCACCAAGATTCCTTAAGACTTGGTAGTGTGGGTGTTATCGGGTATACTCACATCTTTTTAAGCTTGTCCTGAATGTGCTTGAATGATCTCTCTTGGTGTTCTTTGTGAGTGATAAAAGTATAGATAAAAGATATTGATAAAAAAGACCACCAAATTAGATAATCCAGTCTGCAAGTTTTGGATTGTATAACATGCATGATGCGTTGAAGAAATAACAAAAAAACTAAAAGGATTGGTGAATCCACTGTATATCAAGAGACAACTTCCTATTCAATGGAACAGTGCAAAGTGCTTCTTGGCTGGCTTTTTTACCTCTTGCTCATTTCTTTTTGGCTGGCTTTCCCCCCTTCTATTCAGCTTATGTTGGTGGGCTTGGGCTAGGAGCATGCTTTTTTTTTTTCTTGTGTTAATTTCCCTTCATTCAGCATAGGGCATTATGTTTTTGGGTTTGGGTTTCATTTGCTGGGGCTGGGATTGGGGCTGCTAGCTATTGGGTTAAGCTCATCTTCTCCTTTGTTTATGTGAATTTTTTGTGTCTCTCTCTCCTGGTTTTCGTGCACTCTTCTCTTTCTCCATCGAAGCCACCAAGAACTAAGCTGTTAGGGTAAGGTGGGATTGCTTTTGTGTCTCTATTTGCTTTGCAATGATGGCGTGACTTATCAACCTTCCTTTTCTTCTTTTATGTCTGGGTTTTGGCTTGCTGTTTTTGGGGGATTTGGTGCTGATCTCGAAGGCTTTTGGCTCTGATTCGCCGGTCCTTTTTGCTTTATTGATTCATTGGAATTGCTGCCTATGAAAGGTGCTCCAAGTTGGCAAGTTATGCAGGATGTTTGCAGGTTATATAAGGTGTTTTTGTGTTGGGAAGGTGTTGATCCTACGTGAGGCTGGATTTGTTTTGGGTTACCCAATCCATCTTCTCTGTTTGGGGGTTATAGGTATGGTTTTCATTTAGTTAGGTTTGGTGATGACTGATTCTCAGCTTGGTTTGGTTTGATTTGCTTTTTTATTTATTGCTATTCAGTACATCCTTGCCATGTTAAGTTAATTGAATTCAGGTTGAGCAGCACGTTAGCTATGGCAATCATGCCTTCTGCCCTAATTACCATCTTTCCCATCATGGGCAGATGGGGTTTGACTCTTTGGATTTTTTGGGTTGTGTCTATTTAAGTCTGATTATGAGACTTGCAGAGAAGTTCTTATGTTATCCTATCTCTTTTTTCCATTGTTTTGCATCATACTCTCTCTTTTTCTCAGTGGTTTAGCTCTACTTGGATTCCACTTGCTGTCATTTGTTTATTGTTAACTTCCAGGTTCCTATTATTCTTTCTTATCCCATTAAGAGCGCTTGTCATTTGCTCTTATTTGTTGTTTTGAGTTTGATTTTTGCAGTTTTATAAAGCTCAACTCTTTTTTGTAGCTTCCTTTCTCAGGCTTTCGATACCTTTTATGACTTTTTTCTGTCGTAGCCACCTGGTGTTCCATGGCTTGGGTTGCTTTTTGTTGCTCCAATTCTAAAATTGTCATTATAGCCTATGTTATTTTCTCTCTTTTTTCCACTGTTTTGCATTCCTACTCTCCTTTTCTTAGCAGTTTAGCTTTACTTTGATTCTAATTACTGTCATTTGTTTATTGTTAGCTTCCAGGTTCTTATTATTCAATCTTATCCCATTGTCTTGAGTTAGTCATTTTGCTCTTATTTTTTGTGTTATGAGTTTGATTTTTGCAGTTTTATAAAGATCAACTCTTTTTTGCTGCTTCCTTTCTCATATTTTCGATACTTTTTATGACTTTTTCTTGTCGCAGCCACCTGGTGTTCCACGGCTTGGGTTGCTTCTTGTTGCTCCAATTCTAAAATTGCCATTATAGCCTATGTATTACTGGTGTGCTTCTTTTAGAGCCCATCCAGGTGTCTTATTTTGGGAGGCTTTTTATTCAGTTTAAGAGCATATTTGTTTTTTCTACTTTTTTTTTTTGTTGCTCACCTTTATGGTTTGGTTTAATTTGGTGTTCTTTTTCTGGTGGTGTCCTGCTTTCAGGAATATCATGTATCGGGTATCTCATTGGTAATATTTTTTTGTTTGGGTACCTATGTAAACCTCGGTTGAAAACTATCCGTATATAGCCTGGAAAAATCAAACCAACCTCACAATCATTTTCCCTTTAGGAAAATAGTCAGGGCCAAAAACAACCCACCTGCAACACTTCCATCTCATTGATTTTGATTTGTAGTACACAAAAAACAATTTCTTGCTCGTCAAGTTCCTCTTTTCTTTGCCTATTATTAATTTCTTTAACAACAATGGAGTTCCACAAAGGAGACAAAGTAGAAGAGGGTTCGTGTATTTTGTGTGCTTAGAGACTACAGGGTTGAGGTTGCTTACCATGTTTCAAGTTTGAGGTTTCACTTGGATTGGTCTAATGGCTGGTGGGTTTCTTTAAATAAAAGGGTTTCTTGATTATCTTATGTGTTCTTTTCTTGACTAGGAAACATTATCATTAATATCTTATGTTTTGTAGGTCAAGCTGTTGAATTGCTGCATTCATCAGAAAAAAGTGCGAGGGGCTTGGCTATTATGTGCTTGAAAAGCGTATTGTGCGGGACTGGTCAGAGCGTGTATGTTTGGTGTATAAGGATTTCCTTATCCAAAACTTGGATAGCGCAATCCCATACACCGCAACCCCTTTCAGTTTGTTTTCCATTGTGATTTATTAATTTGTTTTAAATATAATCTTATTCATTTGTTGTGTGATGAGTATTTTAAATATCTGGGCTGAAGGATTATTCCTTTTTTGATGAGTGTCAATAGTCAAATTTATCTCTTGTATTGCTATCCATGCAAACAATGCACTTAAGAGCTTTTGTTCTAGGGTCCCCTAACTTTCCCTCTAAAAAGCTACATATCCAGACTACCATCAGACTTAACCTTAATCGAATAGACCCACTTACATCCAAGTGGAGACACACCTGCAGGACAATCCACCACGTCCCAAGTCTTGTTAGTCTCAAGAACACAGTTCCTCTTGTATGGCCTGCTGCCAGAATTGTTCTTTGACTACCTGTGAATAACCAGTAGAAATAACAATAGAAGATAGAGTGGCTGGCAATGCAAAAGTAGTATTTTAGCATTGTTCCTTGACTATTACTTTAGCCCCTCATGGCTTGCTTGGAAATGCATGGCAGTGTATTTTAACATCGACTAATAGGAAGATTGTTGCTTGTGCCTATGAATTTTTTTTTAATGCTGTGTTTTTCTTTTCCTTTAAGATTTCTCTGGACTATTTATCATTGACGTGAAATATGGTTTTCTGCCTTAAACATAATGTTACAAAATGGAATTCCTTGGCCATAGATATCCGAGGAGGTGTTTAAGCAGTGTTAGATTATCTTGACATTCAATTTGAAGACTCTTTATGCAGGATCTAAACTGTATTGTTTCATTTTATTTCCCGAAGCAAGGTAGCCCTTATATATTTCTGTCCTTTTCTCATGTGGAGGAGGCTCGGAGTAAGATTTCTTAAAATCAGTAAAGATGTATAATGAGGTGTTGAATTGAATGCCCACGAGGAGTCCAAGGACTTGGAGAAGGTGCTCAAAGATCTTACGAAAGAAGTTCAAGCATTGAGCAGAGAGAAAGAGGAAGCAAAGAAATGACAAACATAAGCGATAAAAAAGCAGACAGAGCTTGAGCTTGATGTGAAAGACCTGCTAGAGAGAATTTCAGGACATATCCAAGCAAAGGTATCAAACTCTAACAAAGAGAAAAATGCTATTTATTTTTTGGGGATGAATGTTGAATGCTTTTATTTAACATGTGCTTTGCTTTCAGGATGATGCTATGATTTAACATGTGCTATGCTAAAATGTAAGGTATCTCATCAACTAAAATTTTCCACTTATTACTACCTAAGCTATAATTTTAGCTGAAAGTGCCTCACATTAGGTTTTTGTCATCTATTGCAATAAACTAATGCATACACCTAACATGGTAGATAATAATACAACATAGTCTAGTACATGGACAATCTGCAAATAAGTAATTAAAACATCATTATTTAAGAATTATTTGGCATGTCTCTGGCTATGAGAAACTATCTGAAGCTTTTGTGGCATTCCAAGTTACTGCCATATTTCTGATATGCTTTCTGACAGGCCTCTTGCTTGCTATCATGCTTGCCTATATGCTGATGGGTGTATGGTAATATATTGCCCCAAAAGTTTATGTATATTCGTTGCTAACTCAAGTGCGTGACTTTTTGGAAGAAAATAGTTTATTATCATTTATTATTGCCACCTGTTGCACTAGAGGTGATAGACTGATGTTGCACTGATGTGTCGTGGCCTCAAACCCCAGAAAAATAATTTTCAGATTTTAAATCACCGATATGCCCTTTTAACCCTTCTTGGGAAAGGAGGATTTAGTGAGGTTTACAAAGTCAGAACTTCGGCAAGTATTCATTTGATAATAGAAACATTAACCTTTGCTTGTTTGATGAAAATTCATATTTACCATGTCAAGAGTATAGATCATTCTGTTGCCAATATTGGCAATTGTAAAATCATGTACTTTTGCAGTGATTTGAAATGAGAAATTTCCGGCAGGCTTATGATTTGGTGGAGCATGGGTATGTTGCATGTAAGCTACATGGTCTGAATGTTAATGTAGTGAGGATAAGAAACAAAGTTACATCCAGCACACACTGCGAGAGTACAATATTCATAAGACCTTGGTGCATAATCACATTGTTCGGCTCTGGGACATTTTTGAAATTGACTAGAATACATTCTGCACTATCTTAGAGTACTGTAGTGGTATGACATTAAACTCGACAACTATCAGTTTGTTTATAGATAGTAGAGTGAAGACCCAATCTATTACGACATCCAAACATTTGGATCATGGAAACCTCTAACACTCTTGTTTTTTTTCTTTTCATGTACCCATTTTCTACTCTCAGTTAAAGATCTTGATGTTGTTCTTATAGCTACTCCTGTATTACTTGAAAGAGAAGCAAGGATCATTATTGTCTAGATATTTCAAGGCCTTGTATGCTTGAATAAGAGAGTACAAAAGATTATTCTTTATGATCTGAAGCCTGGGACTGTTCTTTTTGATGAATTCAGTATCGCAAAAGTTACTGATTTTGGTCTTAGCAAGATAGTGGAGGAAGATTTTAGATCCCAGGGAATGGAACTTACGTCTCAGGGAGCTGGAACTTATTAGCAAGTAACACTGAAGTTTGTCATTTGTGATTTTGGATGTTGTAAATGTTTGATCTAAATGCACTTGCAGTAATTTCCTAGTCAATTATTTCGTACTAAATCATGTTTAGTTTAGCTATATGGGCAAAATTCTGATTCCGTTTTCTTTTTTTGTAATTTTAGGTATTTGCCACCAGAATGCTTTGAGCTCAGCAAGACCCCTTTAATATCATCGAAGGTATAGTTCTCCCCATCAAGGACATTTAGTCATAGCCATAGCCAAGAGAATAAAATGCATTTACTAAAATGAGAATGTCCCTATTTTTTTAGGATTCATGGTCCTCTGACTCGTTGCTCACCTGCTGTTCGTGATTGAGTTTATTTAGACCTCTATGAGAATTCCAAAGAGTTGGTGTTATCACCGTATATAATTGACTGCTTAAGCTTCATCTATTTAACCTTCTTTAAAATGCCTTTTCTTGGGATGCAGGTTGATGTCTGGTCAATTGGAGTTCTGTTTTGCCAAATGCTCATTAGCAGACACCCTTTTGGGCATGACCAAACTCAAGAACGAATACTATGTGAAGACACAATTATAAAAGCTTGCAGGGTTGAATTCCTTACAAAGCCTACTATCTTAAATGAGGCGAAGGTGAGTTTGATCTGAGTTTGGTAGTTTTCACAGCATATTTTCTTAGGTCTTATTCTCACAGCAACAATGGATGATGATTTTTGTACGTACATCTAATGTATTGCATGATTTGATTCGTCAATGTCTGACCTATAACCAAGCAAAGAGACCAGATGTCTGGACCATTGCTCAAGATCCATATCTTACATACTTGAAGAAGTAAAGAGTGTACAAAGTCATCAGAAACCACTGGAGAAATGTAACTGGATCAGAAACTAAATCCCATGAAATGTATAATTCCTGCATCTTCTGCAAGAAATTGTCCATCTTGTAATCTAGCGCACTGAGATTCATGCCGAGAAAGCATGGTAGTTCCATAAATGTGTCATTTAATATTATATCATCACTTTGTCATCATACATGTGTTTGTGTGGAATCCTTTTGAAATCATGAAAGTCTGGAAATGTCAACACTATATAGATAGTTATATGTTCAAAGATGTTGGGAGGTTGAAAAGAGCACCTTATAGGAGTTAAAAGTGGGGGAGGGAGGATCAAGACGGGGATGGGGGATGCATTTCTTTGTTGTAGTTCCTGGTTTTCAGGAACTGATTGGATCTTGGTTATTTATTAATTTTCTTTTGTGCTTTCTTTGTTTCGTCAATTTATTTGACTTTGGCTTGATCCATTTAAAGTGAGCTACCCTGTGCTTTCTCTTACAAGTGTCTTCTGCAGTTGGAGATAACGGACCTGGCAAGAATATATATTTTTTTCATTGTGAGTGATCACGTCCTTGATTTGTTTTTGTTGGTCCTTTTCAATAAACTTTTATTGGAGTTAATTGATATCAAAATTCTGTTATGGGCATACAGTACGTTTCTTTAGTAGCCATTCGTTTTGTATTGAGTGATCTCTTCCACAACCTATGCAATTATGACAGGCATCAACTACTCGATGTATGTTTCATCATACACTATCTCATTTCCAATCTATGAGATTGAGTTATTTTCTCAATGTCACCCTTTTAAGTATGTATTCTAATGATTACTGTTATTTAACAAGGAGGTGCAGGACATCAAGTTTTATTTGCTTTCGTTGAGATTGTGTTGATAATTCTGACAATGTCCCGGTAATACTTCAAAACCTACTTCCTTTTCTTTTCTGAGGTATGGAGTGTAAATAATGGTTTAGATCTTATTATAAAAGGAGAAGGATCCTAATTTTTATGTTCATTTTCTTCTTCTTCTAACATATAATCTTATCTTTATCATTACAAATCTTCTCCCACAATGCTCCAGAATTTCTTTTGAATTAGTTGTTCTGTCATGAGGCATAATTTTCTTTGAGTAGTTCAGAAAGTCAAACTATGGCTACCATCGATTGGGATAACAATATAGGATTCTGCCACTATCCTTCCTTCCATGCATGAAATTGAAAACCTGTCATGCTAGTGGGCGCGGGGGGGGGGGGGGGGGGGGGAGGGGGGGAAAAAAT
>Ga0325414_1000756_pt1 | contig 28309 bp, 23 predicted proteins | sample PopdelMetagenome_8_FD_206183 | JGI IMG/M metagenome (GOLD analysis project Ga0325414, IMG submission 206183) | Populus deltoides microbial communities from Bellville, Georgia, United States - Leaf-PdKOR-R3 | ecosystem: Host-associated > Plants > Phyllosphere > Phylloplane/Leaf | place: USA... | reverse complement strand
GTCGCTTTACTCTCACAAGAATATAGGGTGTTGGTACATAAAACTTTTCAAAAATGATTTTTTAAAAATATTTAAAATAGAGATATTTTTTAATCAATTTCTTAAAACAGAAAATCTGCTTCTCCTAAATGAGTCCATAGGAGGGTGAACTTGCATCTACATTAATTAATATAATATATTATCATTTTAATATTGTTGGATGAATTATTTTGAATTAAATTATATTTTTATTAATTATCCAAATTGTTTTTAATTCAGTCAATGTATTAAAGATATCGCATTAGTCATTATATGGTGTGATTATTTTACTAAAACAAATTAACAACACCCATATATTTTTTTATATTAAAAAAATTAACCCAAGCTACATTATGACAATGATATATTACCATCTATTGATGAAACTAAGCCTTTAATGGCAAGAGGTCAAAAGTGATAAAAAGCAATAACAGGATTTATTTTGAATTTACCATATATTTTCCTCGCGAAGAACCAAAGAGTACCATGTCTTTTTTTTTCGGAAAGCGTATTTTATGGGCTCAGATGAAAGAGTAAAATCTCGGTTGTTCCAAGTTCTTATAAAAAATACACGCTCTGACTTAAATTCAAGATCTACTGTGCAGATCTCAAATTCTTTACCATTAAGCTATGCTCCTCAAAAAATAAAAAAAAGTACCATGTCCTTAACTCAAAATTTCAAATGTAATCATCGTGTCATGGTACACAAACTTTAATTTGTGGCAAGTCGCTGTATCCCAAGTTTGCCAATGCCCAGACTACTGGCTTAATTCCTTTCCTTCAGGGAACCAATTTACTACCAAGAATGGACACCCGTAAAAAGAAATGAAAAATGGACAATTCCCCCCTGAATGCTGCAGGCAGGAAGTGGGCTCCAACCATTCATTTGATCTCTCTGTTTTATTTTTTTCACGTACAGAAGTGCTGCTTTCATTATCGCAGCGTCCTTGGAGCTTCGACTTTGTGGACAATGACCAGACACGAGGTTTCATGCTCACTGTGGGAGTTTGTGCCGCTGCCTGATCAATCCTACTCTAACAGCTAGCGCGATATCTATACAGGCAGGTACGAGGGTTTGCTTTTGAGGGCATGCGATTAGAAATTCACCTTATTTCAGGAATCTTTCATTTGAAAAATAGCGAAAAATTCAGAAATAAAAACCGTAATAACATAAAAAAATATATATGTTTTTCAAATTTAATACACATTTAATTAATTTTCCAAGGTATATTTAAGTCGGCTGCAAACTATATTTAATTAATTCTATAAAACTTAACACTTAATCATAATTAATTTCTGTTTTCATGGAGTCTTGCTTTATAACTTGAACCTCTAGAATCGCTCTCTCAAAGCTAAAACGCGATCCTCAGGAATTTGAAATTTTGTAGGTTTGCTTGTTAGCATAGGATCCCAAGCAAGTACCGAGTGTGTGAATCCTAGAGTTATTAGTAAAATTACTAATTTATCCTGCATTACTGTCATTGGATAAATTCGTCTTCTTCTACCAAATTATGGATGACAAGTCCTCCACCTGGAGTCCAAACGACCCCCTCATGACAATGATTGTTTTTGTGGTGATACGTGATTTTGAAGGAAAAAAATAATATTTATTTGCACCACATTAATTATTATTCTTGGATTATTGAGTGTATTAATGTAAAAAAATAAAAAATATCTTAACATACATCCAAGTAAGAACCCCTAATAGCTGCAATCAGACCACGTATTTGAAGAGCAAGTCAGAAAAGGAAAAGGTCTCCCCACGAACTTAACAGTAAGAATCCAAAGCAGCACATAATGCCAACCCCAGGTACCCCTCTGGCCTGGTAAATATTAAATATTTTGTTTTCTTCTTTTATTTCTATCACTCGGTAACGTGAAAATGAAACCATTATATTTTATTTAATAAATTATTATGAAAATGAAATCCTGGTTGAAGGTAAAAAAAAAACAGTACAGTTAAAGTTGGAAAGCATATATATCTCGTACCCCACAATGGACACTTCATGATTATCTACGCACCGAGGATGACCTTATTATATAATTAGAATTAATCCCGTTACAGTAATCATGGGTTATTCTTTTAATTGGTTCTTGTTTTGTCCTACGTGTGACTGCCGAGTAGCCAGCCCTTCACAATTAAAATTAAGGGGTCAGTATCGTAATACATGTGTGGTGGGGAGCCTTCTGAATAATATCAGCGGGACCCCACCGAACAGAAAATTATTGCTTCCCACTCCCTTACCAAGTGACATGTTGGCATTTTGCTTTTATATTCTTATTAATATAAATGGTTTATTTTTTTATTCTTCTCTCTCACAGTTGCGGACCACAATAATTGGGCATGGACCACATCAATCAAGCCTCTCTCTTCTTTTTTTTTTTTTTGAGTTTTTTGTTTTATTAGCACGGTTAAAAAAACAAATTGGTAAACTAATATTGTGCAAAAAATACTCCTAAAAATAACAGTGGTGAATAATATTAACAGGTGCGGGTTTGATCCAGCGGTGATGGTGAATGGAGGTGGGGTCCAAAGCACTCGGTCCTGATCATGATCTGGTCTCTTCACTTCCATCATCGCCACCCCAAGATCCAGCAAGCTTCCTCTGGTTCCATGGAGACCAGCCTCGTCATTCTCATCCACTACTCCCATGCCTCTCACCTTTTCCATGACTCTAGGAGTCTCAGAGTTTCTGCGGCGGAAGAAAGAGTCTCCGACTCTCCGGTGGGTTCCCAAGCACTCCCTCACCAATCTTTGGTGGTATACTGGAGGGTTGTGCGCAAGGCACAAGTTGAAGAATTCTATGTTTTTACATGGGATTCACCAAAAGAGCAAATTTTTTAGATGCCAACTGGAGGGGCAGCTATCATGAGGGCAGAACCTAACCATAGTCGCAGATAAAGAATGATAATATTGAGTCGAAGATGGTTACTGTCGACGACTCGCTTGCCGCGGATGTAATCCGCGACTTGCGTATTGTATTTTTTTTTATATTTATGACTCGATTAATTAAGTGTATTAGATTTCTAAATACTTTTTTAACAATATGTAGAAGTCGGACTATAAATATTTGTGCAACCTCATTTTCATATACAGGCAAACGTGTTGACCCACCAGCTTTTGAGTTATTTCTCTGCGCATAAATATTTTAGCATAGATTTAGGAGGACGTCAATGGTAAGAAATCAATTATAAAACCACACCAAAAGGTCAAGATAGCTATCCATCACAGGGTTACATTCGTCAGAAGCACACTGAAAAAAACACAACTGGAAAAACAAAATGTACAATGGTGATCTATGGGCTAGTGTTGAGGTCGATAGAGTCAGCAAAATCGGTAGTATTAGCTTAGATAAGTTGGAACTTATGGCAGGGAGCTAATGCCTAGACATTCCATTTATGGGAGAAAGTTGCAGCAAAGTTGTGGGAAGTTTTTCGGTGGTTTTTAGACATGGCTAGTCGAGTGGAAGCTTGTCTAAATCGTAGGACGCGGGGATGGTTGGGAATGCTCTACAAAGTCATTGAGTTCATGAAAACATTAGGGAGACTGTCCAATACTTGCTGGAATAAAGTCACCAAGTTCATGGAGAACATGAGAAGAAATTAACTGTTTTATATCCTGAAAAGCTAGAGATAATTAACAACTTTCTTTTTAACTTCCATAAAATTATATATAATTATTATATTCAACACCAAAGGTTAGTGGCGAGGAAAAGGATTTATAACTAATATAAATATTATTAAATTTTTAAAAAATAAAAAAATATTATTTTAATAAATTTCTAAACAAAATACATTTAAAAAAAAACCATAATCACAATCTCAATCATCATCTCAAATTAACTCGAGGGAGTAATAATCAATGAATCCACGTATAAGTGTATAACAACAGTAAAAAATAATAAATTAATTGTTTTATAGTGTAATAGTAGATTATGATGAAATTATTATTTTACAAAACAATAAGTAAAAATACTGGATAAAGCGTATTATAATGGCATTTTTTAACATCATTATTTCTCACAAGATGCAACATCCTTTTAATAGACATGACTAATTTACAATAATTAAGAGAAAAAAAAAGACTGATCACACGACCTCATCTCAAAAACATCAACTATAATCAAACGGTCCAAAAAGACCAGTAACCATTCAAACTTCAACTGTTGAATTCATCAAATGGTCCTCCAGTCCAGCATATTAATTATCCGACCAAAAACAAGTAAAAATAAAATATTATACAACCAACTGATCCTGCTACAAGTCTCACAATGCCAGGCACCCACCTCTTCCTATTTATTCAAAATTTCAAATTTACCCTTTAATCACCAAACGCCACCATTCCACGTACTCCCGCAAGAAGCAACAACGGCACCGTGGGAGGTTAATAGAGTAATTACACATGAGCAAGCCAATCACGAGACCCCTTGATTTTTTTGAATTAGTGGCGCGTGGAACCATAGAACCATATCCACGTAAAAAAACACTAACTGCAAAATTCAGGATAAGACTTGCCATTTCAGAATCTACGTGGAATGTCAAATCCATGTCAGCATGACGACTTTCCCTATAAGATGTCCGAAACCCATCTATTGGAGCCAGTCCATCAGTTTCCACCCTCCTCTTAAAAGAAGTAGTCTCTCTGCGTCTCCTCTGATCTCCTTCAAATTTCATACCGTAGCCGGTTCTCTGGATATCGCCGGAGAAATGAATATTCCGGATATTAGATATTCTAATTCTTTACGCAATGTCCGTGTTTCAGATCATCGCCGCCATGTCTTCCACGAAAAGACTCTAAGCTAAAACCCATTGTCTTCTCTTGCATAGCTTCCAAGTTTTACTTTTATCCCTTTAATTAATCATGCAAGGAAGGTACTAGATTTTTCTTGTACACAAATTTTGGTAGAATAACTCTTTTTCCTTGAGGCTTTGATTGGGTCTAGTATATTTTTTTTATTTCCTTTTTTGAGCTTTTTGGAAGAGAGAGATAAATACTGGTAGGGATCGGTTTTAACCAGTGCACATTGATTTTAATGAACTATACGAAGTAAGAATCATCAGGATCCGGATAGGTCATTGATGATTAGTCAGTCTCAGTCACTGTGTAAGCAAGCAGGTCTGTATTTGTGTGTGAGAGAGGGGGGCTAGCTAGAACTGGATATGGAGCAGCTGCAGAACTGACAATCACCCAGTGTTTAAAACCACATAGCAATCCATCCTTGTTAACATTCACTCTTTGTTATGCCTTTCCCTATGAAGATCCAACCAATAGATATTGATTCTCAGGCACGGGTTCGAGCTGAACCGGCTAAACCGGTGCTGAAATCGCGTCTAAAGAGGCTCTTTGACCGGCAGTTACCAAACGTGTTGCGGATTTCCTCTGTGGACAAAGCACCAGGCAGTGAAGCTCCGTGTGGGAATAACAGTAAAGATGATCAGTTTGAGCCGAGCTCGGTTTGTTTGGCTAAAATGGTGCAGAGTTACATGGAGGAATCCAACGACAAGCCATTTCGGGGCCGCCATCGCTGCAATTGCTTCAACGGCAATGGCAACGACAGCTCGGATGATGAATTTGATGTCTTTGGTAATGGTTTTGGGGAATCAATGGGTACGGCTCCTTCTGGTGATGCCTGTGATTTTCTCAAGGTAAATAAAATCACTTCAATTGAACTCTTTCTTCTTGTATGTCCATATATAAGCATAAATAGATTATTTTCTGAAAGAAATGATCAGAGAGAGCTAAAATAACAGTGACTTGTTTGGTTGGTTTTTAAAAATAACAGAGTTTGATTCCTTGCTCGAGTGTTGCGGAGAGAAATCTATTAGCAGACACTGCAATGATTTTGGAGAAGAACAAGAATCACAAACAGAAAGACGGTTTTTTGAGAAAGATCGTAACAGATGGATTGGCATCTCTCGGCTACAATTCTTCTATTTGCAAATCTAAATGGGACAAATCTCCCTCTTTCCCTGCCGGTACATGTACAATTCATCCCGTCTTTGTTTTTCTAATAAAAAATTCGAATTTTGTTTTAATTTTGTTCTCTGATTAGGTGAATATGAGTATGTGGATGTGATAGTTGAAGGAGAGAGATTGTTGATCGATATCGATTTCAGATCGGAATTTGAAATAGCGAGATCGACCGGGGCCTACAAGGCGATCCTGCAATCGTTGCCGTACATCTTCGTCGGAAAATCTGAGCGGCTTGGACAGATTGTGTCGATTGTCTCGGAGGCAGCCAAACAGAGCTTGAAGAAGAAAGGCATGCACTTTCCTCCTTGGAGAAAAGCGGAGTATATGCGTGCTAAATGGCTCTCACCTTGTACCAGATTACACGAAAACGTTTCGAACAATAACAGCAACGAAACTGAAGAGCTAAAAGAGGAGTTTCCAGAGAGTGATGATTGTTGTGGGGAGTTCGAGCTGATTTTCGGAGAGAATTCGAAGTTAGATTCCGAGTCGTCCATTTCGTCTGCTGAGAAAAGTTCCGTTGAGGACGAGAAAGTGAAGGTGAGGACAGTGGCGTGGCAGCCACCGGCGGTGAAATCGAAAGGTGTAGAGAGAGGAGCCAGGATGGTGACTGGATTAGCTTCTCTTCTCAAAGAGAAACCATAAAAAAATTTTGGAATTTTTTGAGGTATAAAAAATATAATTTCTATATATAATTATAAATATATCCTTTTTCCCCCTTCGTTTTTTGTTTGCGAGGTGAAGGGTTGTCTGTAATCTCTGAGGCAGGTGAATCTATCGTCAATGTAATAAAATATCGATAATGTAAATATTAAAACAATGTAAAAAAAAAAAAAGTTAGAAAAAAAACTAAAAATATAAAAGCACCGGAGGATCGATCCTCGTTTCTCTAAATGGCAGATACTGTCTATTAAAAAATGGGGGTCTCATACCCATTTTTCTTAGGTATTGTTTCTACAATGGGAACAAAGGAGGATGGAACTTTCCTTTTTTGTTTTTTGTTAGTATCTCATCTTTTTAGGTAAATTACCTTTTACAGATTCTTTATTTTTAAATTTTCTTAAGTGGTGGTGTTTGGGTTTGTCATTATTGTTGTTGATGACGGACGGCAGTGGCTCGTGGAATCTCGAACGCCGTGAGGAGGAGGCAAATAAAACGTTCACTGGAATGGCGTGATATTCTCTCTAGCTTTCCATGGATTTTGTTTTAAATTTGCACACTAACCTAAAATATTTGACCATATATATATATATATATATATATATGTGAATGAATGAATGAAGTAACATATTTATCTTATCGGAATTCAAAAAAATAATATTTACTAAATGTAATTATTTTAAAATATGACAAAATGATTTATCATGTATGATAACTTAACATGTCATGTTTCATAAATGCGACATGTCGTGAAATTTAAATTCCTCCTCAAATTGATTAAATTCCTCCTCAAATTGAAGAGCACATACAGATGCAATTGTCCTCTCTAAAAAAACTCATCAGTCACTTATTTTTTTGCCCCTTAAAACACAAAAAACTTGAATCCATCATAATATGTATGATGGATCCTAAGATGTTTTTCTCTTCAAAATTCATCTTTGCCACGGCCTCCCAAGCACTTTGTAGTCCGACAAGCAAGGTAAACATACTATATTTTTATTAAATATATGGGTTTTATATTTAATTTGTGCATGATTTAGTTGAAATGAAATTATTGTTTAGGGTTGAGGTTGAATTTAGAGCTTGTTGAATTAATAATAAATTAATTATGAATACCATTAGTTTGGATGGATTTGATATAATTGAACATAAAAATAAGTTGAATTAATTATTTCAATAAATTATATGTTGCGTTGAATTTTGGATAAATTATTGAATTAGTGATTCTGTGTGAATTGGTTGGAATCAACTAATGATATTATTAATTACGCTTGATAGTTTTATGCAATAGATTATAAATGCGGTAGAATTTTGATGAGTTACACGTTGCAATAAATTATGGATAAGTTGCCTAATTTGATATTTTCTTTGAATTATTTTAATTTTCTTATGAATTTGGGTTTGATTTCATACAATTAAGCATGAAAACACCAGTTAGATATGATATCATGAATTTTGTTTAATTTTGGTCAAGTACGAGTTTTGTTAAATTTTTGAAATTTGTTTGAATTTGCTATGAATTTTGACAATTAGGGTTAGGTTAATGCAATTTAGTTAAAATTATATCAAATTGACCAGATTTCAATTTTTTTCTTTTTTTACAAAATGTCTTGTAACATATTTATGTTATGTAATTACGATTGTACTTTTGTTCCTGATGTAAGCAATTTTAGACATGTACATAAATGAAAAAAAACAGTGTCATGGACTTGAGTGGAATTATAATGATATTGATGTTGAAATAATTTGAAAGTGTTAAATTGATGAACATCAATATTATCATGTACTGATTGTATGTGATGACATTTTTAAGATAATAATTGATTCTTTCATCTAAGATGGATTGACACATGATGATATTGTATGTAAGTAGTCGACTAAAATCTTTGTGTATCCTGGCTTTTGGTTGAATATGTACAAGTGCATCACAATTTGTTAGTCCTTCAAAGTCAGTTAGTAATGGAAAATTTTTTTATTGTTGAATGATTTGTTATAAAGGATTGATGATACTATGTTTGACAATCCATTTACCATTCAACATAGATTTAACTATTCTAAGTCAAGTGACAATGAAAATGATAAGACGTTAAACCTGAATATAACGGTAAATATTGATGATGATATTGATGAAATTTAAAAGATGGAGGAGAGATTGGGTGATTGTGTAAGAGAAACAAGTTTAGAGGGGGATAGAAAGAGAGGATAAAGGGTTGGAAGCCAAAGAAGTTAGAAGGAGAAAAAAACCATGAGTTGAGAAGGAAGAAAAAAAAAGGTGTTGATCAAGAAATTTGCAAGGAAATTTGCCATTGCTCATCCAAATTTGTTGGGTGAGTTATTCTTCTATAAACTATTATCATTAATTAGTGTTTAATTATGAAAATTGAATAAATCTTTAATTATTCAAGTTAGGGTTTATTGATGAAATTTAAGGGATGGAAATTAAGTGTAGAATTGTGAAATAAGAGTTTAATGACAATGAAATAGATGAAAATGGATGAAGGAATTTAGCTTATTAAAGACCTTTAACTCTAAGTCAAATGGAAAAATGTAGGGGGGGTTCTTTCAATTTAGATTTCTATGTATATTGTGTGTGTTGTAAAAGCATGTTGATAGTGGGAACCCCTAAATTTAACAAAAAGGTTGGGAAGTAAATTATGATATTTGTTAGGTTCAATATGTTTAGGTGCGTTAAATGTCATTGAATGTGCACTTGAGATTTTTAATGTAACTATTATGGAATGTGGTATTACCTTGAAAATATGTTAAGAAAAGAAGAATCAAAGAATGGAATATCTAGTAAGTTTGGGGTTACGTTTTGACCAAATAAGGAATGATAAGATGAATATTTCTTTAAATGTGAAGTAATATATGAATATGATAAAAATCATTGATCTAGTATAGCTGTATTGATAATGGACAAGATTTGTATTCATAGAGATTCATTTCTTCTTCCTTGTTTTGATGCGGATTGATGTAGGTGACAAAGTGTAACTCATATTGTGATTAAGTATAATAAAAGTAGAGGACAATTTGTTGATTTGAAAATATGCTAATTAGTGTAAGATGAAAGAAGAACACTAAAGAAATGGGATCCTAAGCTTCGATAACGTATGAATGACAACATAATTAGTTGTTAAAATGTAATATGATATTTTTTTAAAGTATATTAAACTTATTTAATTTCACGTTAAACATAGGTACTTTTACATAGAATGTCGCGCAAGAAAGGTGACAAATCTTCTTCTTATGGTAGGCAAATACATTACGAGGCTAACATTCCCAGAGAGCATGACTAATTTCATGGAGAGTTTGAGTCATAGTACATGCTTATTGGCTCGCTGACACTTTTATTATATGGTTATAGGATAGACAATGATTGGAGGAAATTTTCTCTGATATTATAAGTATATTTAACTTCAATAAATATTTTCATTACTTAACATTAAAGGTATTATATTTTAAATTATTGTGCAACATGAGGTTACGATTTATTATCAGACACATAAATGAACAAAATTGTATGAACGAGTTCAACCATATATGTTCAAGACTGATTTTTTATACATCAATTGTCTAGAGCACACAAGCTTAACCACAACCTGATCCATGCGCTAATTGAGCGATGAATATTTGAGACATACACATTCCATATCAGGCATGAAAAAATGACACCGACATTACAAGTCTCTGTAATTTTGCTTGGTCTTCCTATTGAAGGATGGGTGGTCACATATACTGGTGTGTAGAATTAGGTTGCATTATACGAGCATTCATTTGGTTTGACATCCTCTCCTTCTAAATTGAAGAGGGGTAACATACATCTTAAATAGATTGAGGAGGCATTTACCATATCACTAGATGATGCTAATGATAAGGTTTTGCGAAGGTATTCAATAAATTATTATTTGAATGTGTTAATTATATGTGAATTAATATGATGATTTTAATTTGTTGTGTAGATATGCTAGAACATATATATTATGCATGTCTAGCAGTATATTATTTATAAATCTCATAGGGAGATATATGCTTTTAATTTAGCTGATGCTCCTAGATGATTTGATGCAATTTCCATATATAGCCGGGGATCTATTATTTTAGCATGTCTGCATAGACATTTATGTCTTGAGAGGGGTTAAATAGGTTGGAAAATGTTTGCTACTTCTACAGGTATGAATGGAAGAATTTGAAACAACTATTTACATTTTAGATGTTTGTTGTTAATATGAAAAAAACTCGTTTTTATTTAATAACAATTATGATCTTTGGAGCAACTTCATATGAATCGGTTTTAAATTCCTAATTTGTCCCTTATAACTGTCCAAACTATGAGTGTTAGACTTCAACTCTCACTAGGATGCAAGTAAATCAATTTTATTTTGCAATTATATGCATTTATATTGTCTACTTGTAACTTTAAAATACAATTAAACTAACATATTTGTAATGTTAGTTGGTGTGCTAGTAGAGTATTTAATAATAACCTAACACATGTGTTATCATTTTATCTGAGCAAGCTAAATATGCAATAACCTATCTAGGTATTTTTTGAACAATTTGTTAAAGAAAATAACTTAACTTCACAGTAATTATTGTTGTTTAATATTTAAGATACTTATCTTTGACATATCATGTGAACACCTTATGAGGATGAAAAATTGGTAGTTACTCTAGTTATTTGCACTAGGGGGATGAATATATGGACATCAATGGTCCATTTGATATTTTTTTGAGATGATTGAGCTACATTGTCCAGATTAAGTAATGAGACATTTCAATACAGACAAGACATTTCATTTGACATAGATACGAGTGGTGCATTGCACGTAAAAAATCATCGGGGTAAAGATAATGATTATGATTGATTAAGCCGTCATTAAGCTTATGTATCACAGTGGGATGCATCAAGAAATGAGATATTTACATAGATATATCATGTGATTACATAAAATGAGTATATAATTTGGTACATAAATATCACACATCTGGTCATTACAACGGATCCCAAACAGATTCCTCCACCAACATACAAGCAATAAAAGCAACATGTCCAACAGGTTCAAAATACCATAGGTAATCAAATCTTTTTAAAGTCAATATATGTTAAACGATGCATTTTATTTGTTGATATTTTAATTTAAAATTAATGTTTTTTTAAATATTAGGTTGACTTGTTGCTACGGGAGGGTTGAGTGGCCACATCCGTGCTTCGTAATATTGATAAAGAATATGAAGTATACACCTGTATGTCTTGGTGGTTCAATGTTTACTGTAATGCACTTGATAAATTTGAAGAGATGTTAACTCTTGATGATGTTGTGGCAGAGGACACGACTACTCAGGCAGGGGCAAGATACAGTCGTGCTATTGATGAGCTTGGATCATCTACGTGGATGGATAGATGGGTTATATTGATATATTTTGGGACTTCAATTACTTAAATGTTGTATTAATTAAGTATTTCATATTCCTTTTGCATGCATATATGTTTATTTATTTACATTCATCTCATGAAAACATTCTTATAGAGTACATTTCATAAATGTGGTAGGTTAAAATAATTGAGATTTGTGTGTTTAGTGGTAAGCCTGATGCTACTTGTGATTATAAAATATGAGAATTTATTGTATTTGGTTATTGTGGTTATTTTCAGATATTTTAAATTGGATAAAATTTTGGGTATATTTCTTAAATATAAGAAACTCTGCTTGAATTTTGTTAAAATTGGAAAATTTCTTACTCTTTAAAAGCATTAACTAAATAAAATATAAGATTAACAAACTAAATAACCATTGAAATTATAATTGTTATGCAACTTAATGATAAATCTCATAAGAACCTTTTTTTTGTTAGATTTAGATGTCAAGAAATTTCATTGCTGGATTTTTATGAAATAATTGAGATGGCTATTGAAATTTAATTGGTATCGTGCTTCAGAAACACGACATCAATTAAATATCGCGGTTCAAAAAATATATTCAAAAGTGTGTTTTTTCGTCAAAACATTTTGCTGCATTGGTAATTACCCAACATGTCCCTTTCCATGATAATTACCCGATATGTGCCTTTCCATGTTTAAAGCTTTATTATTATTATTATTATTATTATTATTAGTAGTAGTAGTAGTAGTTTAGGTCTGCTCAACTTGTGTTTTTGTTTTTATTTCTCTTTTTTTGGGAGACCTAAAAAACGTCTCCAATACTTCAACTCAGCTCGCGAATCCATTCATTTTAAAGGTTTTTCGCAGCCTCCAGGGAAATTTCTCCACTCCTGGTGGGTGGGTCAAAATTTGGGAGTGTTGGACTGTGGTATAAACTAGGAAGATGCTGTCACACGTGCAACACAAGCACAAGTGCAAATACTTGAACTTGAGCTAGATGATTTGCATAATCGAAAACTAATCCTGTTTTGGTTATTGCTTTTTTAGAGGCATCTGGGTCATATGTACCGTACCTGCTGTAGCTCATTACCGAGGAGGGCCAGCATCTCATAAATTGAAATCTTTTCTTCTCTCAATCGTAGCATGAACGTTCATCATGAGTAACCAACCACTCCTTGAAGGAACCAGCTCCTCCAGTACTATTTAAATCCTAATAAAATGCCCTCTTCCCTTACCTGAAAGAGTGAACCGTTATATTTCTTGAACAACTTTAAGAACTTGGCAAATCTAGCGACCAGGAGTGGGGCCTCTACATAATAAATGTAATTAAAATTAAATCCCACAATGTATTATCGTATTCATGAGCTATTGTGGGGTCTATTTCCCTTTTCTTATTTTTTGGGTGATAGGACCGATGATGGGGTGGGGTCTCTTCTTCGTTCTTCCCATACAAGGCAAAATTATAAAAACAAATTTGCCTAAAGTTTGACGATAATAATGCTCTTATGAAAGCAACCCATCACCTACCTGCTCCCTCGAGAGAGAGAGAGAGATATGGTATGGAGATTGCTTGCGAGGTGTAGATTTGTTAGCCTTAGCCTTCACGAAATCAGAGTATTCATAATGCACAATGGAAAAAGAACTCGGAAGGGCAGTTTTGCTCATGGGAGGAATGTTGGGCTCCCACTTTAGAAATGCTAGGCAATTTGCTGGGCTTCCAAAGACAAGGACTCGAGGAAATTAAGGTAAATTTGCCACATGGAATTGGAAATCGATGCATGTGGGTGAGAGAGACGCTTTTCTTCTTCTTCTTTTGTACGGTACTTTTATACACAACCCAAGATTATTCGTTTATTAATAAAAAAAAAGAGAGTAAATATTCTTTTTTGATAAGGAGTATATGAGTTGGAGCTTTAAATCACAAATGGTAAGGGATGTCTCAATCCAAAACCGAGTGAGAGCTCATGAAAAGTCTAGACAGCTTAGCCTCTTTTCTATCGAATCATGATTTAACATGTTTGCGGGTAGCTCGACAAAGCTTCTATTTCCGTTGATCTTTGAAAATGTTCTTGAATTGAGAAAAATTAAATTATTTCTTTTAGTATTAATGTAAAAATAAATAAATAAATTATTTTAAAAGATATTCTACACCGCAATTCCAATCATCCCTAAAACGATAACAATCCTCCTTTATTCAAAGTCATTTATCCGTTATGATATGGATTCAATTCAATATTAGGTGGCATGTGGTCCTTTAGCATATTCTTCTTTTTATGGCCTTTTCTCACATGTTAGTGTTGATTTCCTCCTTACCCACTTCCTTTTTAAACCTTGAATGCACTCAAACTCAAAAAAGAAGACAACAGCCACATTGTCAGACGACAAGGCAATTATACTTCTGATATTTTTACATTAATTTATCAAGCTTATGTCTCGAGAAGCATTGAAGTGATGGTCTTTTATATCTGGATTAACATAGTTTTCTCCTATGACTAGCTCTGCTGCTGCAGCTTTACCTCATCGAATCAATGGAGCGGATCATCATTAAACTATAAAGGGTAAATCACAAAACACCTCCCTGGTGCTTGTGTTTCCGCCACTTGGTCCCCATACAATGCAGTTTTTTTCTAATTACTTCCCTGAATTTTCACTTTTGTTTTCAATTTTATCACACTCCATCTTTACTTTAAGTAACTTTTCTTTGTTACTTTCATGTTTTTGGGCTATGTTGCTTAATACAATTCCTTCAGGACTTTATAATGATCTCCGAATTATTGCAATATCCACCTTCAGATTTGTGATTTTGTTTTTCAATTATCTCCCGACAAAAATAAATTTAAGTATTCTAATTGCATTGATTGATAAAATAAAAGAGAACCTGAAACCTCACCCCATGAGAGTGTTCAACAGAAACTGTGGTTTAGGAAGAAATTTGACAGAACTCCAAATATCAGGGGTGATTTTTTTTATTTGACTCGTTAATGCAGCCTTTGGGTTTTTCAGGAAATAGATTTTAATCCTTAAAAAAACAGTTTTTCCTCAACAGAAGCGCAATTGCCATTCGGCCAGTCAATGTTCTGTGATTGCAGAGATCTTATTATCTTACCCAGTCAAGACGAAGGGCGGCATTACAACTTACTCGACATCCATCTGCCTAATCGTGATTTGTCAGCAGGCATCATATGTATAAAATAGCAATCTAAACTATAATTATTCCTCAAATACATATGCATGTGTCTCAGTTAGAGTTTCTAAATCTCAATCTGCTGCAAAGATGATGATGAAAGGATAAGATTGCACTCAATAGGATTGAAATATAGAAACAAATACACAAAAGAAATAATATGAATCATGTTGCAGATATATCAGGAAAAACTTTTACTTATGTATTTATAGATTTTTAGAGAATTGGTGATTTAAGTAAAATGAAAATAAAAAATAAAATTCAAGTTACCCGAATTGCGTGGGTTATATTTATTTACTTACGTATTTATAGATTTTTAAAATTAATGAGTTTGTAGTTTTCAGGACAGTCAAAACTTTTTTTACTTACTTAATTGAAATCTTTGAAGGGATTTTGGATAAAAAGAATAATCAAATAATGGGTGCAAAATCTGATTAATTCTGGTTAGCTGAATTACAACCGGGATAAAATATAATTTAAGGAATGTGAGATTTTTCTTAGATAATTTAAAGAATTCTCCGAAATGATAATATTCATCCGAGCCATGCGCGTAGTTAAAAAACTCTTTGACTGGTTTCGAGGAGGTGGGGTGGTTCTTCTGTAATGGCTTCAAAGAAATGGAATCGGAAAGGGATTAAGGAAATAAACCAGCTGATGGGATCATCAATTTCGACTTATCTACCCAACGAGAGCAGAAATATTAATTGATGAACTGTTGCGTACTGTATTAGTATCTTAACCACCCGGTTGGTTCCATTAATTGGCTTCCTCGGAATCAAAATTAGATATGAATATAATATAAATGATAAACTAAATGATTAGATACAGAGTTTGACATGGAAGTCCTTTATTTATATATATAAAAAAAAAGGGGCAAGGGATTAGATAAAGATTAGTGACTCTCCGAGCATCAAAATTAATATATCAACTAACGAGATTCCAAGAATTCTCATTAAAAACACCATCGCTATGTAAATTATCTTAATCCTGTTTTATCAAGTTTATAATCAAAATTAAAATGATTTGGATGTAAAGTCAATAACACCTAACAATATATTTGATGTTTGCCCAAAGAAAAATCCAATGAGACCCTAATGTACTCGCATCAGACCATTTTCTAGCGGTGGTTCTGATGTGCAATGGCAATTGCAACTGTGTAAATGGCAGAACTTATCGATTCTAGATCATATTTCTGTCCATCTTCATGAATTCTCTCTGGTAGTGTCAAAAACTCACTATAAACAAGAACGTATCCCCTAATGTCCCTGTGCTCTCACAAAGCTGCAAGGAAACTCTGATGGGGACGAGGGGATGATCTGAGATATTCTTGAACGTATTCAACTGGGCTGTCTGACAGCCAGGCCAGGCCTGTGTAATGATTTCCAGCTGCTTTTCTTGGTTAGCAGTACAGTACAGAATCAAGAACAGCCTAATTATTAAGAAAGAGTTGATTGCTAAACTCCAAAATCAAACGGTAACCTCCCCCACCAGATGGCCCACCCTTTTCAGGGCCTTTCCGACCCCGATGACATTCATATGTTTATCCACCCCCTACAGTAATATAATATAATATAATACAATGAATAATTTAATGCCCCGAACAAATTTGATCAGCTGTGATTTTCTTTGCTGATTAATCTTCCTAACACACTCACTTTTTATTTTAGGATTAAATAATGTAAGCAATAAATTGGCTTTTCAGATATACTATAAACAACATGGATATATTCATCAGAGCATTAAATCTTGCTTTCCTAGCACAGAAAAATAAAGATATATTTGTCGAATTTGCTCTTACGTGCCTCACTTGAAAGAAAACAAACTTAAAAGAAAGAGAAACTACTCACGATTGAGATGAGAGTGCTTCACAATATTATCTTTATCATTAGACCCTACCATTCATTTTTAAAAAGATCGGAAGGAGAATTACCATGCCCCACTTCCCCTTCAAAGAGGGGAAGAACGCAGGGGATAGGAAAGTGAGGTTTTTTTTTTTATTTTATTTAAAGAAAGTTATTTCATAATCCAAACATAGCAATATTTGAAATCCAACTTTCTTGACTTGCTATTCCATCCAATTTTATAAACGAAATACCATTGTTGGACCCCAAATGCACCATCCCCTCCTTTAGTTAGCCCAACTCTTTTGCATGTACTCGCCTGAGCTACATGCTAAATGGCCGAAATTTGTAGAGTTTCTTAGCTGTAGGGTTGCTTTTTATTGTAGGTGAGAAAAAAAAGATTAAAAACTAAAAATAATCACCCTTGCTTTTTACACCATTAATCTTGTAATTTTGGATATATCAGTGCAAATACATTTTCAATGTTATATTTTATCAATAACCTTTATCTACAGCTATAACTACAGCCTGCTCTTAATGCCAAACACGAGCTAAAATATATTAAACAATTTAGTTAAGAATTATTATATTATATTGGGACTAAAATCGCTTGACTAGTTGGTAATTTTTTATTTTATTATTTGTATTAAAATTATCATTAAGAATCTAAGTTAAATTTAAGTATTTTTAAGAAATTAAAATAAATATTTGAAAATATTAACTCTTTCATTTATAAAAAAAAAATATTTTTAAAACAATATAAGTAAGAAAGAAACAAGAATTAATACATTATATAAGTCTTTTTAAAATAAATAAAAATACTATATAATTGCTATTAGTTTTTTTTTTTTGGGGGGTTAAAGTTAAGGAAATAAAGATAAAGAACCTTCCGTGTAAAAAATCACGACTTGGAAAAGCAAAATGATCAAAGATTCATTACGTGGCAAATCTCTGAAACCCACTCATGAAGGCCGCAATAACCGATGATCCAGCAAAGTAAAAGCCCAAACCATTAAAATAAAATCGAATCCGGGTCAATAAACCTCCCCTGCCCAGCTGCCCTGAAAAATGGATCCCGCGGTCGCCGACCCAATCGCGATAGCCAAACAAGACCGATAGACACACAAAATAATGTAGAAGCTGGACCAAGACAAGTCCGGGGGCGGCTCCATAGCCCCAGCTCCTAAGAGAGGGCGTCCCTATGGCAGCACAAGTGACTGTGCAGCCGCCTCACCTGCTGCAGATTCTCTGGTACAAGTTGAATCAAAAGGGTATCAGCCTTGATGAACTCCAGGAGTAATTAATAGAACTTGTGGATTTGACAGGAAAAATGGTAAAAATGTGATGTTAGCAGTCTGTGGAATAATGCGAGTTTAAAGGAAGAAGAAAGACGAATCACCAGAGAGAGACATGGGCACTCAACGCTCTCACGTTGCTTTCTTTCAAAGAAGACATGCGCAAAGACTCCCGCTAAAATATCTGGCTTCCTTGATGGTCTTCTCCAAGTTGTATCTATCTAGCTTTACTCACACTTTTAAAATCTCAGGGTTTGTGGAATTATTTAATTAATATTCTAGTAAAAGTCTGGACTTGATTGAATGCAAGTTATTTAGGTGTAAATTTGGTGCAAATAATGATGTGTTAAAACAAAACAGATAGATGATTGGCTTGATATTGCGCTTCCTAAAGAACTCCAGAGACGCTTAGGGTTAGAGCATTGGGTGCCCATTTGTTCACTACAGGATTTGGTAACCAGTATGGACTATATCAAGCGAGCGACAATCTGCAGAATATGTAGAGATCAAGACATTAACATTTAGGTTGTTTAGGGTTATTAAAATCATGCTCAGATTGATGAGAAGCCTCATTGGATCCTTGAGCTTTTGAGCTAACACTGCGGGAAGAAAACTTGACGGGCATGTAATTGTGCATTGGAATGTGAAAAGGTGAAGATTGCCTTGTATCCTCTGGAAATTGGAAGTCGATTTAGACAAGAATTCTTTTCCTGTTTCTATTTTCTTTTTCAATTTTACAAGTCTTCCCAAATCTTAATATTTTATTTCACCGTTTTCCAAGACCTATAAGGGCCCGTGACTGTTAAGGTACATACATGAGATTTCAGGTTCATGACCCCTTAATGAAAAGAGAGAACACTGCATGTGAAGTGCAAATGGGAGTTTGTGAAACAAAGATCTAGCTCTTCTCTTATTGCAACCAATGTATTCATGCTTTGGTATGTCGGAGGTTGCAGGAATCACGAGTGTTTAAATATGTGATTTAACCTTGAGTTTATGATGTTAGGATTTGGTTGAGAAAGATAGAGATATCCCTGTACTTGCTGTGTCGGCAAATATCTTTGGAGAATAGAGCCATAGAACTCCGCATATACATTCACCTTCACATACAAAAAAAAAAAAAAACTTTTTTTTAAGTTGGTTCACATGATCTCTTGATTCTATTTTATGATATCAGGGCTATTCTTTCTGGTTTTGCATTGTTGAAAATAGTCTGTTATGAGATTAAGATATCATTAAAGCCTAACAAATTGAACTGGGAAAGTGAAACAATGCAAACACAGCACCTAGGGGATTTTAGTGTATTGGTTCAAGGTGTGAATTATCAAAGGTAGTCAGATAATCGCACATTGTTGTCTTGGTAAATTATTTTTTGTTTTGTTTTGCTCTTCTTCTGTCCTCCCTCTGTCCCTTGGTCACAGCAAGAGAAAAATGGTTATTTTGACGAAATGCTTCACAAATACACAAGTACAGCATATGAAATTGAACGTATTTCTGGTGATGTAAATATGGAAGATGCTTAGAAAGATATCTGCACCAATTATGCTTTCAAATACTTGAGAGAGGATGCTGAGATTGTAGATTCAACCTTATGATTCTTGAATGGCTAAAGTACATTTGATCTTTGTTTGAGGTTGTGCGAAGTCATTTGCATTTTTCACTGTTCCTGTGTTTGCTCTTCTTTTCCTGTCGGTAGAATGCCATTGTCTGCTACATAGTTTAATATTGTATGGGACTTTTGGATTTTGATGTGGTTGTGATTAGACATACGCCCATAAGCATTATTTGAATTTTTTTCCAGTAAGTTATGCTTTTATATTATTTTAATACACTCATATAAAAAAAATTATTTACACACACACACACATATATATATACATATACAGTACGTCATACATATTCACCTCAACTCATGAAACCATGAATTTAAAGTGTAGGAGACAGGTGGGTTTGGGTTTAACCGATCCAGCAATGTTTGTTTGGAGAAGTGAATGTTTGCCCATGTGTGCAAGACATCAAAGTTTATGTTTTTAGTTAACTGGAAATGAAGTAGTGCAGGTTATTACAAACCCAGGGCCCGGGGGGGATTGATTGTTAACCTTTGAATTGACAAATTCCCCCTTTTGGCGCTACCAAGTCTTGAAATCAAAAGACATGGTCAGTAATAGTATTGTATCTTTTTATACAGCAGCACATTCATTGAAATTAGTAATCTTAAGAGTTGGACTTAGTAGCCAAGAAATTAATTTTGCTTATTTTCTTGATTTTTTAGGTTTAAATCTTAGGATTAGTAATTAAAAGATTATTAAATTTCTTCAACAACATGCTACTCAGACTTCTTCTTATTTTCTTTCTATTTACACATCAAGCAAATTCATGCCACCCACGTTATACACCACCATTTCAGTATTAACACATACTTCAGCATCATTTTAATCACAGATTAATTAAACTTGTATTAGACAAATATTTCATCAATATTCTCAATCATATTTAATGTTAATGTTTCAATTGATTCTTTTCTTGTGGTTGTTGTAGCTTGTGGCTTATAAACATACTGTAAAGATATCAATGATCAGAATCATGCCACATGTCAAGTGATTACAGGATGAGACAGTTAAAATACTATCAGACAGTTAAAGTTGTTAATACTGTTAGGCAGTTAGAAACAGTTAGAAAAACTGTTAAACATTGAAGAAGGAAGTTGGTTTACATCTGCAGCTTCTACTATAAATACATCTTCAATAATGTAAAATGAGTTAATGAAAAACAATGAATATATTCATCTTCTTCCTTCAACTGTCAACTGCTCTCTCTACCTTCTTCATTCTTTCATTCAAATCTACTATCTTTATATGGTATCAGAGTTGTATTCCTAATCCTCTGCTTCCGCACGTCATGCTCTGTCTCTACTTTTTCTCTCATCAACGAGCAACTCTTTCCAGTTGTTTCTCTGTTTCTTCATTCCAAAAACAAAAAAATGGTGACATCTTCTCAACTCCAGATCGTCTAATCTCCTATAACTTCCTTACTTTCTACAGTTGCTACTGCTGTGACAGTTAAGCTTGATGATACTAATTACCTCATATGGCACTTTCAGATGAAAATCCTTCTTGAAAGTCATGGTATTTTAGGTTTTGTTGATGGTTCAAAGCAGTGTCCTAGCCGATTTAATGCAGACTCTGACCTTGAGGGAATTGAAACTGATGACTATCAGGTGTGGAAAATACATGATCGAGCATTAATGCAGTTGCTCATTGCCACTCTTTCCTCTACTGCAATTTCTTATGTTATTGGATGTGCCAGTGCTCATGATATGTGGATTCAGCTGAAGGATCGATTCTCTACAGTCACCAAAGCACGCATTTTTCAGATGAAAAGTGAGCTTCAGAATATTAAGAAGGGATTAGAACCAGTTTCTCATTATCTGCAAAAAATTAAAGATGCAAGAGATCATCTTTCGCAGCAGGAGTTTCTTTTGAGGATGATGACATTGTGATCGTGGCTCTTAATGGCCTACCTTCTGATTACAACACTTTTAGATGTATGATTAAAGGCAGAGATAATACATTGTATCTTAAAGATTTTCAATCTCAGTTACTTGCTGAAGAAGCTACTCTTGAGCACACTCAGTCTGCATCTCCCTTTGTTTCTGCAATGTTGGCTCAAAATCAGACATTTCAAGGCAAGCCTCTTGTTCTTGATGAAGGATCTTCTCCTTCTCATTCTCATCTTCAATCTCAGGGATACTCTTTAAGCTCGAAGACCTTCCCATCTTCTCATCTTTCATCTGGATTTAGTGGGGGGTTTTAATAGTCATCATAGGGGTTTCCATGGTTCCACGAGTGGTTTTAATGGTCTTAATGCCATGTTTACCAACAGTGGCCACTCTAACAATAGAGGCTTTTATTTTAAAGGACGTGGAAGAAGCCGTGGCCATTCTGGTCCACGCCCTTATCAAGTTTCTTCTTCTAGTTCTGGTATTCTTGGTCCTGGTATTGACATTCCCATCTATCAAATTTACAGCAAGAAAGGCCATGTAGCTGCAGATTGCTATCAATGACATAATCAATCACCTTCTTCTACCTCTTCAGTCCAATGTTAGATTTGTTGGAAATTTAGTCATTCTGTTATCCAGTGCTATCACAGAGGTAATTTTTCCTATCAAGGCAGACTACATTCCACTAATCTTAGTGCAATGCATGCAAATTTTCCTTCTTTTACTTCTACTAAGCAATTTTGGGTTGCTGATACTGGAGCAACCACTCATATGACTTCTGATTTAGCTCAACTTAACTTAGCCACTCCCTTCTCAGGATTAGATACTATTGCTACTGCAGATGGTTCAGGTTTGAGCATTTCTAATGTTGGTTCTTCTATTCTGGATGTTCCACAGTGCTCATTCAAATTACCACAAGTTTTGCATGTGCCTAAGCTATCACAACACTTGCTATCAGTTCATAGGTTATGTAAAGATAACAATTGCGGATTCATTTGTGATGCCTTTGGTTTTTGCATTCAGGACAAGCTTACATGAAGGGTTCTTCTCCAGGGACTGTGTAGAGATGGTTTATATCCTATCCCTTTATCCATCCCACAGTCTCGAATATCACAGTCCTTCTCCCTTTTAAAGAATCAATTCTGCTATCTTAGCAACCAAGTAAAAACAAGTCTCTAGCACAAGCGTTTTGGCCATCCTTCTAACAAAATCACTTTAGCTCTTTTACATCAATCTAAGATTCCTTTTACTTCAGACCATTCCAAATCCGTCTGCACTGCTTGTTTAGAAGGCAAATTTGCAAAACTTCTTTTTCCTTATCCAGCAATCAAGTCTGCAACACCTTTAGAAGTCATTCATAGTGATGTGTGGGGTCTTTCTCCTACTATTTCTATTGATGGTTTTCGATACTATGTTAGCTTCATAGATGAATGTACTAAGTTCACTTGGATTTTTCCAATAAGAAATAAAGGAGAGGTTTATTCCATCTTTGTTTCATTTCATGCTTTCTTAGTTACTCAGTTTTCTGCCAATCTACGCATTTTTCAGAGTAATGGTGGTGGTGAGTACCTCAATCATTCCTTCAAGTAGTATCTCCTTGTTAAAGGCATTATTCATCATATATCTTGTCCATACACCCATGAACAGAATGGTCTTGCTGAGAGGAAGCATCGCCATATTCTAGAAACAACAATCACTTTATTGCAAACTGCCCATCTACCTTCTAAATTTTGGTTTCATGCTTGTGCTACTTTCATCTATTTGATTAACCGGATGCCTTGTCCAATTCTTTAGCTCAAATCTCCTTATCTTTTACTGTATGGTTCTATACCTATCCTTACTCATTTAAAGATCTTTGGTTGTGCATGTTTTCCTCTACTTAAGCTTTACAACACTCACAAACTTCAGCCTAAAACTTCCACCTGTATTTTTTTTGGGATATGCAGGTCAATACAAGGGATATATTTGTTTTCTCTTCTTACTAATAAGTGCTTCGTGACTCGTCATGTCATCTTTGATGAATCTGTATTTCCATACACTTCTATGTTTACAGCTTCCTCTTCTCCTTCTCATTCGTCTCCTCTTGTTCCACCTTCTATCTTATTGCATAATACGGTCTTACCTGCGTGCTCTCCTTCATCATCCACCATGAGCCCTACTGTCTCTTTGGATACATTGCCTTCACCCATCATTTCTTCAACTCGGTCAGGTTTGAATTCTGCTACACAGCTTTCTCCCCCTGAGGATCCTGATTTTTGTCCTGATCTTTGTGTAGTCTTGCCTCTGTCCCCTATGAATCTTCACCCCATGACAACCAGGTCCAAGAATGGTATCTCCAAAAAGAAGGCTTATTCTACTACTGTTCAGTCTATTGACTTTTCTTCAGCTGAACCCAGTTCATTCAAGATTACCTCAAAAATTGCTGCATGGCAGTCTGCTATGCAAGAAGAAATTGATGCTCTTCATGCCCAGGGTACTTGGGATTTGGTTCCCCTCCCACATGCCAAGAATCTTGTAGGATGTAAATGGGTTTATCGCATCAAGAAAAATACAGATGGCTCTATTGCTAGGCATAAGGCATGCCTTGTTGCCAAGGGTTTTAGTCAGGAAGAGGGCATTGATTATAATGAAACATTCAGTCCTGTAGTGAAACCCACCACTGTTCGGTTGGTGTTGGCCCTTACAGCTCAGTTCCATTGGCCTTTACGACAACTTGATGTTAAAAATGCATTTCTGCATGGCATTCTTTAAGAGGAGGTGTATATGACTCAACCACAAGGTTTTACCAGCAAGCTTTATCCTGACTTTGTTTGCAGACTCTACAAGTCCTTATATGGGTTAAAACAGGCTCCTCGTGCCTAGAATGACAGGTTTACAGGTTTCCTACCCAGCTTGGGATTTCAGGCTTCTCTTACTGATCCTTCTTTATTTGTCCAACACTCCTCTCATGGCACTGTGATATTGCTTCTTTATGTAGATGATATTCTTTTCACAGGCAGTCATTCATCTCTCCTTACATTAATTATTGATGCCTTAACTCAGGAATTTCATATGAAGGATTTAGGCTCGTTGACATATTTTTTGGGACTGCAGGTTTCTTATTCTTCCTCTGACTTGTTTGTATCTCAATCTAAATATATCAAGGAATTGCTTGATCGAGTTGATTTACAAAATTCAAAGTCATGTGCCACTCCTTGTCTTCCTTATCATCACCTGCTCAAAGATGATGGTAAACTTTATTCTCGTCCACAACAGTATAGGAGTATTGTTGGAGCTCTGCAGTATCTAACCTTCACACGTCCTAACATTGCCTTTTCTGTCAATTAAGCTTGCCAATTCTTGCATAATCCCATGGAGTCTCATGTTGTTGCAATAAAACAAATCTTGAGATATCTCAGGGGTACTTTTGACTATGGCATTCACTTTCAGCTTAGCACCCTTAATTTGCAAGCATACAATGATGCTGATTGGGCTGGTGATCCCAATGATCGTCGTTCTGTTTCTGGTTTTGTTGTTTGCTTAGGATCCAGTCCTATTTCATGGGCTTCTATGAAGCAACATACTGTCTCACGCTCGTCTGCTGAGGCTAAATATAGAGCTCTTGCTATTGCTGCTGCTAAGCTCACATAGATTCGTCAATTGTTCTGTGATATGCATGTTCCATTGCTTATTCCTTCTTTAATTCATTGTGATAATATCTCTGTTATTTCTCTAGCTTCCAATCCAGTGTTTCATTCCAGGATGAAGCATCTTCAAATTGATTATCACTTTGTTAGAGAACATGTTATCAAAGGTGACTTACTTGTTCAACATGTTTCCTTTACAGATCAGTTTGCTGACATTGTCACTAAGGGTCTTTCTTCTCCATTGTTTCGTCACCATTGTTCCAATCTTATGCTTGGTTCTTCCATGCATACGATTGCGAGGGAATGTAAAAATATCAATGATCAGAATCATGCCACATGTCAAGTGATTACAGGATGAGGCAGTTAAAATACTATTAGACAGTTAAAGTTGTTAATACTGTTAGGCATTTAGAAATAGTTAGAAAGTTGTTAAAGCTATTAAACATTGAAAAAAAAAGTTGGTTTACGTCTGTAGCTTCTACTATAAATACATCTTCAATAATGTAAAATGAGTTAATGAAAAACAGTGAATATATTCATCTTCTTCCTTCAACTGTCAACTGCTCTCTTTATCTTATTCATTTATCTTCTTAAATCTCCAGAATTCTTTCATTCAAATTTGCTATCTTTATACATACATGTTGGAGTAGAACGGAGTGTACCGAGTGAATGCTACTCCCTTCTTTTCTTCTCTCTATCCTTTCTATTAATAAATCAAGCAAATTCATGTCACCCAAGTTATACACCATCGTTTCAGTATTAACACAGACTTTAGCATCAATTTAATCACAGACTAATTAAACTTACATTAGACAATTTTATCAATCTCAATCATATATATTAAATGTTAATGTTTTAATTTAATATTGATTCTTGTGGTTGCTGTAGTTTGTAGTGCATAAACAGATATTTAAGTAGAGTGGAGCATATCAAGTTAGGCGGGTGTAAAATTTAATTTTTTATTTTGTTGTTGAGAATAGTTAATAGATTGAGGGCACGGTACGTGGCCTGAGATCTATTTTGCTCTCAAGGACGGGGCGGTACTGTTAATTAATATTTAGTCATATGGTCCGGGAACAAAAATCCAGGAAACTTGCACTCCATAATTCTATATCTTATTAACAATTGGGTTTTGTTTCTATATATAAATGATCTTAGACGTACTGGATATATAATTAATATGCCGGCCACTAGTTCATGTGATGCTCCATGACACCAACTTCACAAAACTCAGTGGTATTTTATGAGTTACTTTTTCCTTCTTTGCTTAGCGTGCGAGACAGGAAGACTTCACATATTTATCACAAGTCTTTGTTTAATCTCAACAACTATATATAGTCAATGTGATAATTATATCGATCTGAAGACGCTACTTGCCGAGTTGAATTGAAAACTAGTCATTCTTAAATATCTTCTTCGAGGGTTTTTGTTTTCCATTGAATTCCACCTCTGTTGTTGTTATGCCTTTGTCATCATATGTAAATATCTCTTAGATATACTTTTGCACAATTACAATTTTTAGTGCATTACTTGCACCGTACATTTTCGATTTTCATCTTCAAACTACATATGAGGAGAAATAATATCCGCCTAATTCCTAAGTTCTCATCCTTATCTCTTCTGAAATTTTAGCTTTAGGTCTCCTATCGAAAATCCTATGAGTTAGTGTGTTTGGCAGTGGTTAATAGGGCTAGAAATTGTAGTTAATAAAATTAATTTTCTTTGTTTCGTTCTTGTTGAAGTGGAGAATTATAGGAGGGTGTATAATAATTACCCTGTAAAATTGGTGATTTTAAGGGTAAAGTTTACATTCAGCGACTAAGATTTAGCTTCCCAGTCTTTCCTACTCTTTCCTTATTTTTGTCTCAAAAGCACATCCAATTTTTATCTCTCTCCGATCACCACTAATATTTAAATTATTTTCTCTGGTTAATTTTTTCATTAACCCAATTATTTTATTGGAGAACAATCCAAAGCGTCCCATCCTTTTTATTTTATTCACATTAAGTGTTTGGGTTAACTTGCACGCGCGCATCTCTACTAATCCCCACGAGTACTAAAGTTAATAACCAGGTAAACCTCCAATGACTATTAATATTAGCAACCATAAGGTTTAAACCTGATATCACATGAAAAACAAACCCTTTAATCCAAGCTCTTATTACTAGGCTACATATTGTATGGTTAAAGCGTCCTAACTCCTAAAATGCATGCATGTGTATTTTATCGCTCAGTTTAGTAGCATGTAATTAATGTGATGGAATTGAGTGAATAATGTAATTAATTTCCTTCATTTTGATTGTAAATTAAAATGCATTAATTAAAAAAATTCATGAATTTAAGCTAATTCCCACAAGTCCTGAAGTTAATGACCAGGTAAACCTCCAATGACCATTAATAGTAGCAATCACAAGACTCAAACCTGATATCACATGGAAAACAAACCCAGTTTAGTAGCATGTAATTAATGTGATGGAATTGAGTGAATAATGTAATTAATTTCCTTCATTTTGATTGTAAATTAAAATGCATTGATTAAAAAAATTCATGAATTTAAGCTTTACTCAAACCGGTTTTAAATTAGTAGAAACGTTGGTTTGACTTGAATCCAAACCCATTCAAAGAAATTTTTTTAAAAAAATTAATTAAAAAAATATCATTTTAACTAAATTGTTTAGTTTGAATTGTCTTGATATCGCACGAGTTGATTCAATATAATCCAAATTATTTTATGAGCCAGTACCTCAATTCAACCTGACATTAGAGATATAGCCATTACAGTTCATCGAACAAAATTTTGTGAGAGAATGTCATTCATGAATGAGTTGTGAGAAA
>Ga0325414_1000754_pt1 | contig 28355 bp, 15 predicted proteins | sample PopdelMetagenome_8_FD_206183 | JGI IMG/M metagenome (GOLD analysis project Ga0325414, IMG submission 206183) | Populus deltoides microbial communities from Bellville, Georgia, United States - Leaf-PdKOR-R3 | ecosystem: Host-associated > Plants > Phyllosphere > Phylloplane/Leaf | place: USA... | reverse complement strand
AATTACGTGTCTTATGTAATAATAAATGGTCACGAAGGTCCCCTTCTAATTGAGACACAACGTGGAGGATTGGAAATTGCTTTTAATAAAAATGGAGTTGGACATGGAGAAGAGAAGGGTTTTTTTTTTTTTCTTTTTCTTTTTCTTTTTCTTTTTCTTTTTCTTTTTGAAGAAAGTGGATCATCTGTCCTCATTAACCTACATTAACATTTCATTCTTGAATATTCTTATAGAATGTGATTATTGAAAATATAGTTGCTAGAAATATGACTTTTTGTGTTTGATTGAAAATAATGATTGTAATGTGTATTTATTGTGTTTAATTCATATTGAGAATTCATAATAAATTTAAACAAATTCACTATTATAATTAAAACTAAAGTATTTAGTTTAACAATATGATTTTTACTTTTTTTTTTCTAAATAATTAAACAGACACATATTATATGAATTATATTAACAAATGAAATATTGTATTAAAATGTGATAGAAGTTGCATGTGTTTGGAAGTTTTTTTTACTTGAAAATATATAAAAATAATATTTTTTAATTTTTAAAATTTATTTTTGACATAACCACATTAAAACTATAAAAAGTATTAAAAAAATTAATTTTAAACAAAACAAATTCAAATTTTGGGAAAACAACATTTTGATCGCACTGCCAAACACTCTCAAAATTTAAGTGAGTATTTTATTTTTGAAGAAGCTCTAGCTTTTCAAAATTTTATAGGTTTTATTTTCATATTTTTAGTTGTTTCTATTTTAACAATTGTTTTAATCACTTTTTTAAAACTACTACAGGTTGACTCGTGTTGTCCGGAGCCTAGCTGGTTTTAATAAAAAAAGGGAAGAATTAGCCATGTATAACCCGATAAAAAATTTAGGTTCAATCGTGACCCAATCAATTTGGAAAAAACCTAATCAAAGCACATCGAGTTTTTAATTATTTTTAAATGATATATTTTAGTTATTTATAAAATAAAAAAATTAAGTTAATGAGAATTATTTTGTGATTTATATAAATTCGAGTTTAAAACTATATGTTTATTTTTTATTTTTTTTTGTTTCTTTTTAAGCTATCATCACAATAACAACTGCAACCACAGTTAGGATAAAGTTGCAATCATATCATAGCCACCACACAACCTTTACAAGAAACATATATATTCATATTAATCTTGTTGGTGTGTACATGTGCTTGCAGGTGATGAACAAACATTGAATATTGAAGATTTGTTAGCTATGATGTTCAAAAGAGAAGAACATACCAATCAATCAATCAACTCACTCTAGTCTTTTTCAAACCCATCTTCTTCTTCTCCTTCTTCTTCTAAGCTGCAATTTGTAATCTTAAGCTATCATCTCAATCTCATGGGATGTAGTTGGTAAGATTAGTTTCATGCGGGTTCCACTCCCTCTCATTTTTTATCAATATAAAATTAAAATTGTTAAAATATTGTCAAAGAAATATAGTATTCACTCGGGCCTCAATCTCTGATTACATATTATTTTCTATTTAAATATATTGGTACACAAGTTATTCAAGATATATCCATCCCCTTATGTTATATCCTTTTCTTGTAACATCTTTTATGTCATTATAATTTTTATATTTTTCTAATATAAACTCTTTCTATGATTACATCAATGTTTTTTTAAGAAGTATTAATTATTTTTGGGAAATTGTTAGCAATGTTATCATTAAATACCATTAATTTTTATTTCTTTTACATGAATATTTGAAAGTACTTGGAATATTTTTAATTGCGCTCGAGAGTGAGAAACTCCAAATTAAAGCTATATTTTTGTGAAAGAAGAAAGAAGGTGAATTTAGCATAGATTGTACGTTAAATTAGATTGAAGGAAGACGTAATGGATGGATGTAATTTCTGAAATTTGGCAAGGATCGATGGGATATTTGAAATGTACATTATGCTAGGGAAGAAACCTCTAAATTTATCTTATGTGTTTGTATTAATTTATCAGTAGAAAAACAAGTTTTTCGAGTTAAGAGTTGCAACTTAATTTTCCATCTGAGATTGTTGTAATCCTACTAGTAAACACGATGTTGTTTATCAATATAAAAGATATATTGTTTGATTTATTTATTTTAAATTAGTAGAATATGTATTTTTTTAAGTAAAAATATAACTAGGTGTGCTATCATGATTTTTTTTATGGGCTAGGTGTATTGGCCCATCTAGACCTAGGTGCTTCACCTCTTTTTATTAAGGTTTTAACTTTTTAATTTTTCTTTGATTTTACTAAAATTAAATAATTTAAAATATAATTTTAAAATGTTATTTTATTAAATATCATTCAATTATTGCTTCGATTTTGTATAAGATTATAACATTATTTTTATAATATCAACAATCAATCTTTTTCTATACAACCCTTCATTATTTTTTTCTTAAATATTGTTTGATATACTTAATGTGCATGTTTATTTGTATTATTGTATGATTCAATAAAATATATATTCCAAAGAGTTCTATGCGGCAATGCATGAGCAATCTGTTGCTTTTATATTTTTTTAATACATTCACGTCAAAGTTACCACAACATATTTTTTTTATTATTATTAAAACTTGTTATTATGATTCTTATAAGTTATTGTCTAAAAAAAAATATTCTAGTAAAGAAAAATATCTAAAAAAAATGCATTAATAAGATAAAAAGTTTTTAATTAAAGTGGTGCATGCATCTTTCATCCTTAATTCAAATCTTTCAAATTGCTTTAATATTTATTCTAATTGCTTTTAATTTTAATTAAATAAATAACATCACACACACACACACACACACATATATATTGTAAAAAAAATTAACAAGAAAATAGAAAATTATACTAGAAAATTATTTTGTTTTATTTTTAATATATATTTATATATATATATATATAATTATCTATTGTTTTTAAAACACAACTTTTTTTTGGGTGCAGTAGAATAGAAAGAACCAAAGCTAAGAAATTCTAGAGAAAGAGTGTCCCATCGAATCCGCTAGAGGAGGAGACTCCGAGATTGATAACTCAGAAGAACCATTAGTAGCTAGCTTGACCATAAAATCTGCACATGTATGTTCTATTCTGACTTCCCACTCCCGAGACAAGAGGTTCCTGATGTCCAAAATGAGAGCTTAATTTATATCTATGGAATTCCGCTTGAGCTTCAAATGTCAGTCTAATAGCTTTCTTAGAGTCCGAATTACAGAATACCTATCCCAAGCAAGTCTAAGATCATTCTTCAAAGCCAACAATTCAGGGAGAAGATATGAATCAATGCCTGCAAACCCTAGTGAAACTAATAATAAAAGACCTAACACAAGACCTGATTAAGCCATCAAACCCAACTCTACCTGGATTGCCCAAAGAGCTTCCATCTATATCCAATTTCTCTCATAATCCACTTGTGGTCTTTGCCAAGTGAGATACATCGAGTGATAGGAGTACGACACCACGCTAACATATTGTCCTCAACCATATTTTGTGTGTGTGTGAGTGAGAGAGAGTGTGTGTGTGTGAGAGAGAGAGAGAGTATTTCTATGAAGCAAGTAGTCACCTTCACACATGTCGTCAAAAGCCATAAACAATATGTTGGAGCCATACCCACCATAACAAAGCCAGAAACAAGCAGGCTTTGTTAGAGGAAGCTATAATCATGACCTAATCCTTCACCGTCTCACAATCAAACCCTGCCGTTTGAGTAAGATCAACTTCATTCCATATTTTTTAAGCCAACTTACAATCTCTCAAACAACGAAAAATATCTTTCTCTCACAAGTTACATCTATTATATATGGCATTGGTAGAGAGCCAATGATGGTACATCAGTAACTTAGTGGGAAGCCGATCGTGGAAAGCTAACTAGATCAATAATTTAATCTTCTTTTCTGTTTGTAAGTTCATTAACCATTTCCATTTACCCTTGAGTTGAGAATAATTGGGAGGCTTAAATGGTACATGAGTAACTTAATGGGAAGCCGATCGTGGAAAGCTAACCAGATCAATAATTTAATCTTCTCTTCTGTTTGTAAGTTCATCAACCATTTCCATTTACCCTCGAGTTGAGAATAATTGGGAGGCTTAAATGGTACATCAGTAAGTTAGTAGGAAGCCGATCGTGGAAAGCTAACCAGATCAATAATTTAATCTTCTCTTCTGTTTGTAAGTTCATCAACCATTTCCATTTACCCTCGAGTTGAGAATAATTGGGAGGCTTAACCTAATGGCCGGGTAGCCAACCCTTTCTATATATATATATGTAGGGCAATATACAATAGTAATGGTGGAGGTTACCACACAAAAGTATGTCTATAATATTTTCTATATAAGTACATTCTATAATATGCCCCTTCAAGCTGAGGGTGGAGGATCAACTCGAAGCTTAAAACGAAAAGCAATAGACGAAGAAGTAGGAAGTGGCTTAGTGAAGACATCGACAAGTTGATCCTGGGAGGAAATAAAACAAATTTGAATCTCCTTCTTTGCAACTCTATCTCAGATAAAATGATAATCGACCTCAACATGTTTTGTGTGAGCATGAAAAACAGGATTCACAGACAAATAAATGGCACCAAGGGTGTCACACCAGATAATAGGAGTAGAAGCAGGCGAAATCTGGAGATTTGTTAATAAGTACCGAAGCCAGATAACCTCAGCAGTGCCATCAACTAAGGCTTTGTACTCAGCTCCAGTAGAAGAGCAAGCAACTGTGCGTTGCTTACCGGATTTCCATGAAATCAGCGTCTGACCAAAAAACACAAGGTAACCACCCGTAGATTTTCTATCCTCAACACTGCCTATCCAATCTGCATCTGTAAAACCATGTAAGGCAAAAAAAGAACTGCGAGTAATATGTAAGCCATGTGATGTCGTACCCTGAAGATAACGCAAGATGCGTTTCACGGTAACCCAATGAGAATATGTAGAAGCATGCATAAACTGATAGACTCTGTTAACAGCAAAGCAAATATTTGGGCGCGTAAAAGTGAGATACCGAAGAGCACCCATAATTTGGCGAAAACGGGTAGCATCAGAAAATAATGGATCGGGCAGAATGGTAGCTTTGGATGTAAAGATAGGAGTATCAACAGGTTTGCAAGATAACATAACAGCCCGAGTGAGGATGTCAAGTATATATTTATGCCGGCGGAGCATAAGACCCATACTAGTAGACTAAACCTCAATACCCAAAAAATAATGAACAGAACCCAAGTCGCAAAGCTTAAATTCTGAGCTCAGTAGCTGAATGAGGCGTTGGAGTAGAAGAGAGTTACTACCCGTAAGCAGAATATCATCAACGTAGACCAGAAGATAACAAATATCAGCACCAACAAAGAAGATAAACAATGAGGTATCCACCTTAGAGGCATGAAAACCAATAGATAACAGGAAATCATTCAGACGAGTGTACCAAGCCTGCAGAGCTTATTTTAAACCATATGGAGATTTATGCAATGGGCACACATGAGAGGGGAGAGCAGAATCAACAAAACCTGGAGGTTGTTTCATGTAGACCTCCTTGTTAAGAACACCATTGAGGAAGGCATTATGGATATCAAGCTAATGAATTTTCCAACCACACGAAACTGCAATGAAGAAGACTAATCTGACGATCACCTATTTGATGACTGGACTAAAGGTTTCAGAGCAATCAATACTTTCTTGCTGAGTGAAACCTCTAGCAACCAGACGCGCCTTATACCTCTCGATGCTTCCATCAGATCTGCGTTTAATCTTGTATACCCATCGACTACCAACAACATTCATGGAGGGGTGAAATGGCACTAAGGTCCAAGTTCTGTTTGCGTGTAAGGCCTGAATTTCCTCACGCATAGCACTATGCCATGCCTCATATCTGTTAGCATCATTAAAAACAAGTGGCTCATGAAGGGAGGAGAAACTACCCGGCTGAAGGAGACAGCAGAGGCTGCGGCAGTAGCTGTGGACAACGCTGTCTTGGACGAAGAACCATGAGATGTTGACGAGCAGCTGCGCATGGAGAAGTGTGACCTATACTTGGAAGATGCTGAAGAGGATATGAAGAGAGGTCTACACAGAGCTGCAAACCAACTGGAGAAGCAGTGGAGGGACTGGTCTGCACTGCAAACACTGGTGAGGCTATTGCAGAACCGGGATGATCTGCTGCAGAACCGGGATGATCTGCTGCAGAACCGAGCTGCTCTATTGCAGCAGAACTGAGAACATGCGCATTCAATGATGGAGAACCTGTTCCTGCACAATGATCATTAGAAAGACAAGCATATGGTGACAGTATGACAGTGTGGGATGGTGATGAAGGAGTGGCAGAATCTATGAGCAAAAGGGTAGGCTGGTGGGCTGTGGCAGAGGGCAGAATTGGGTTGTGGTTGGGGTCGGTTTGGTAAGTAGTAGGCTGAAAGAATGGAGGAGGGTTCAAGGATGGAAAATAGGTAGGTGGGGTGGGAGGTACCGGTGAGGATGTTACCTGTTCAGACTTCGCAAAAGGAATGATATTTTCACGAAAACGAACATTACAGGAGACATAAATACGATCAGACTCTAAGTCAAGACAACGATAACCAAGATGGGATGAGCTATAACCTAAAAATACACAAGGAGAAGACCAGAAATCTAATTTATGAGCATGATATGGACGCAAAAAGGGAAAACAAAGATACCCAAAAGTACGTAGGAAGTTATAATCAGGAGTGCGTCGAAACAGACACTCAAACGGAGATGTATTGTGGAGAATAAGATAGGCATATGATTAATAAGGTAGACCGATGATTCAAAAGCATAGTACTAAAATCGCAATAGGGCACTACACTGGCCTAAAAGGGTTAGGCTAGTTTCGACAATATGTCGATGACGACGTTCAACAATGCCATTCTGTTCATGAGTATGAGGACAAATTAACCGATGATGAATACCAATGGTCTGAAAAAATTTATTTAATTTACGATATTCACCGTCTTAATCAGTTTGAACAGATTTAATTTTAAGAGAAAACTAACGCTTAACAAGTGTTTGAAAACATTGAAAAGTGGAAAAAACATCAGATTTCGCAACAAGCGGATAATACCATATATGTTTGGTATGCACATTGACAAAAATAACAAAATAGCGGAAGCCATCAGAAGAAAACATAGGGGCAGGATCCTAAACATCACTAAAAATTAATTCAAGTGGGGTAGAAGTTTTGTTACCCATAGGTCGTAATGACAAACGAGACGACTTTCCTAAAGGACAAGTTTGATACTGAGTAAGAGAACGTCTAAAAGTACATACTATTTTATTACTGGAAACTAACAAATTAAAAATGCGAGGGGTTGGATGACCCAAACGACGATGCCACAGGTCGGCAGTCGCGGAGATGCAAGGAGACCAAAAAGCTTGAGGAACTGATGTGGCAGAAGACTCGGGGAGGACATAAAGGCCATTATGACTCTGACCGGAAATGAGAACTTCCTTGGTAAAGAGATCCTTCACATAAAACATAGAAGCGTGAAATTCAAAATAAACATGATTATCACGACGTAATTTTTGAACAGATAACAACGGTTTGGTAATGTGAGGCACATGGAGAACATTAGATAATGTAAACATGCGTTTTGGGGAATGCAATTTAGTATGTCCAATATGGGATATGTCAAGGCCCTTACCATCACCAACATGCAAATAATCATTACCAAGATAGGGTGCAGAATTGGTTAGAGTTCCAAGATCAGGTGTGACGTGTTGATTTGCGCTGGTGCCGGGGAACCAAGTCGCAGCAGAGATATTCCTAACAGCAAGATGAGCAGAGGGCTGCGAAGAGTTGCTATGAAACTGGGAACAATGGGGAGCTGTGTGCCCAAAACTAGAGCACAATTGGCAGCGTACATGCTGCTGTCCAGACCACTGCCCAGCATTGGAATTGCACCTGGTTTGCTGCCAGTGGTTTGGCCGCCAATCTGCAACAGAGTGGCCCTTGTTCTGGGGAGTGGAATGGTTGCTGTGGGGATGCCAATTACCTCTAGAGCGACCCCTGTTGCGACTGAAGTTGGGGCTATGATGAGACATAACATGGTGTGCAGAAAACTGTGGTGTTGGCAGCAGAGGTGGCTGCTGCGGCAAAGAAGAAGAAGACAGCAGAGAGGGAGCGGCAGCCATGAAATGGAAAGAGTTCTTGTGTAGAAATTCATGGGTAAGAAGGTGGTTGTGAAGATCAGCATAGGATAATAGTTCAGCCTTGGTTATGAGACTTATTACCAAGTCTTTGAACTCACCACGAAGGCCACGAAACACATAAAGATTGAAATCTTCAAGAGACATGGGGCGACCAGCAGCAGCCAATTCGTCAAATAACGATTTGGCTTTCTGCATGTATAGACTAACCGATGAGTCACCTTGCTGAAGGTCTTGAAAGGAGTCATGGAGTTGCATGATGTGAGAATTAGACGGAGAGGCAAACACTTTCTCAAGAGTGTGCCAAACACAATGCGAAGTAGAACAATCTACCACAAGATGCCACACATCCACAGATAGAGAAGAGAGTAAAGCACTCAAAATAAGTTGATCCTGTTGCTTCCAACGAAGAAAAGAAGGGCTGATAATAGAGCAAGAACCAGCAAAGCTGTCAAAAATATGAGATGGAGGACACAGCACTGAGCCGTCAACAAAGTGAAAAACACCTTGACCAAGGAGATATGACTTCATCTGCATTCTCCAATAGAGATAATTTGTGTTCGTAAGTTTTAGTGAAACAATTTGGTAAGTGTTCGCTAAAGGAACAATAGTTGTAGTGTTGTTTCCCATGAGAGGTAAAGGAACGACAAGGACTTGGGAGGAAGAATTAGAGACAAGCTCTGTAAATGGAGGCTGCTGTGGGGAAGAAAAGGCACCAGCGACAACAGCTTGGGGATGGATGGCTGGCTGTGCTGCACCACCAGTGGAGAGGGAGAAGTCGGCGGTAGCAGTAGAATCCATGTAGAGAAAGTAAAGAGAGGGCCGGCTGCAAAAGGAGGAAGGGAGAAAAGAGTTCTGATGGCAAAAAGCTCTGATACCAAGTTGAGAATAATTGGGAGGCTTAACCTAATGGTTAGCCAACCTTTTCTATATATATATGTAGGGCAATATACAATAATAATGGTAGAAGTTACCATACAAGAGTATGTCTATAATATTTTCTATATACAATACCTCGTAGGCTAGAGTCTTGGATTGAGACAAAAGCCACGAGTAAGCTGACTTGGAATTATAAACACTCGATGCCGAGTTACTCTATGAAACATAATCATCCAAATCAGCAGTTTTAGCTATAAGAATAGCCTTAATCTTGTAACAAATATCCTCTGGCAAAATAGCAGATAATCCATCAAAGTTCTAGCAGCTTCGATCTCATACTTCCTTTACTCTAATATTTGTATCCATTATATTCACCAGTGGCATTAGGGATGCAAAAATCCCCTCCTCCAATTAATGATCATACTAGAATGAAAGCTCTTTTTTTACCAATTCTATAAATAAATCCCTCATTCAAGTGTGTGCAAAGGCTTTACTTATAGAATGCCAAGAATGTGAGCATGATCCCGTCTAAATCCTCTTCTGAAATAGATTGTTATGTCGTGGGTATTTAGAATGAAGAATTTTCACCCATAATTTGCTAGGGCTAATTATGATATGCTATACAAGTTACTCTAAGAGAGCTATATTGGCAAGCCTGGCTTCCCTCACACCAACACCCCCACATCTTTGAGGGTAAGTAATTGTTTCTCATCTAGCTAGATGAAGCCCTTTACCTGAATCCTTAGTATTATAGATAAAAGCCTTCGTTCGTCCTGTTAATGCCGTCACAAATTGCTTGTGGTAGCAAGCAACATTGCATTGTATAGATGAGAATTGCAGGTACTACTGACTTCGCAAGTGTTATTCACCCTGCTCTATTCAGTAACTTCCTTTTCCAATCTGCTAGCTGTCTCCCAATATTTTCCATGACAAAACTGAAATTTGCCTTCTTCGCCCGACCTTAGATGAGAGGGAACCTTTGATACTCTCCAAGGTCATTAGCCACCTTGATCGAGGAGATTTGAGAGATCTTAGATTTTTCTCTTCTGCTCACCAGCTTTGAGCACATAACTCTTGATCACTTATCATGATTAACTTTAAGTCCAAAGGCTTTAACTGAGGATCAAAACTGCCATTATGAAAGGCTCCCTTAACCAGCCTCCAAACATCATCCCCAGTAAGATGCCAAATATAGGTCTTTAAGAAGAAGTCCATGATCATAAAAGCTTCATGGACCTCTTTCTTTATCGCTACATTAATCAGAGCAGCTCTCCCTTCTGTCGAGAACATTAGGAAATTGTCAATTCCCAAGTCCTACTGAACCCAGTCTTTACTAAAAGAGAAAAGAGACTAGTAAAACTGCAAGGGCTTCTCTTTAAAAATATGATCCTCGGTGCACTATTCACCGTTCGGGAGATAAAATCCATGTACACAATTTTTCTTTTTGCTTACTGTCATTAATGTATGGAAGAATTTTGTGTTTTTATCCCTATACTTTACCCATTTATCCCTAGAATTTTGATACCATAATAATTCTTCCTGATGTAACACTCTATTATACTCTGTCTGTAAGCTTCGTTTTAAAGATGCTAATGCATCCGAGGGACTCCACTCCAGGCTTTTCTGAATACCATAAAAACGCTGCTCCAACCGTCTCATTCTTCGAAATATATTCCCGAAGGTGTTTCTGTTAAACATGATAGAGTCATCTCTCACACTTCTAGCCCCTTTAGTACATTACAATTACCCCTCTGCCAAGCATTTGGCACTACTGCATAATAGTCTTCATGAGTTATCCAAGCAGCTTCAAACCTGAACGGTCTCTCTCGAGCAGCTGGAGATAGGACCCTACACCATAGAAGAATAGGATTATGATCAGAGTGATTACGGTATAGATTTTCCATGTAGGCTTTAGGAAATTCTACTTGCCAATCATGATTAGCAAGATCCGGCCTATCCAATCGTTTCGCTAAATGCTGAACCCCATATGTGTTTGTGCCATGTAAATTGCTGACCTTGAGAACCCAGGTCAGCAAGCCACATTCCTTCATCACCTCTTGTAACTTAGCCGCCCTAGTCATCAGAAATTACCCCCAAGAGTTTCTGAAGGGAGAAGTATTTTGTTAAAGTCTCCGATGAGTAGTCAAGGCTCTTTTATTGAAGGAGTTAACGAAAGCAAATAATCTCATTGTTGCATCCGAATATTGGGAAATGAGGAAGCGTATATAGCTGATAACTTCCAACACTGATTCCTAACATTAATTTTCAACATCGCGCCTTAAGATCTAACATCCATAATATCCACAATGAAACTTCCACTTCCTCCTGATGATAATGTAATAAAAAAAAGATGTGATAGCTAATTTATAAAAATTAAAAAAGAAAAAAGAAAAATGAAAGGAATGGTGTTTTTTATTAAGAGTTTTTTTTAAAAGATACATTATTTTAGCTCTTATTTTTCTATACTTATGTATTATGTTTCTAATTACAAGCCTATTTATAAGCCTCAAGTCCTAGATAATCAAGACATTAAATTACTCAAAGAAAATCCTAATCTAATAAGGAATCTAACATTCTAATTAAACAAGGATTCTAATAAACTAGTCTATTACTAATCCTTCTTCATCAAGGATTCCTACATTAACTAGGATTTCTCATTTAACTAATATTAAAACTTTTACAAACTCTAAATCCTATTAGCCTAAATCCTAGTTGATATTGAACTTTAACAAATAATACCTAGATAATCATTTACCTATAAGCCATTAGAAGAATGGTTAATCAGACACTAGTTCACCTCATCCTTTTGAACTTTCGAGGGTTCAACATATTATCATCTCTACTTCGTAGATGTTGCAAAAAGAAAGTGTCTCTCTGAACTTTCGAGCTGGTTTTTTTTCGTGTCTCTATATTTTTTACAGTTTGTTGGCCTTTATTACCTTATATGAACCTCACTGTGTCTACTCTTTATCTCTCAACCATAAACACTCTCAAACCTGAGTTCGTATTCTACACACTAGTAGAGGGGAACATATTTTGCGACTTATCTTTAATGTTGCTGCAAATGATTTCCTATGAACATTCTTTACTTCCATGTTACTTAAAACCCATATTTTATTAACCCCGGGTCTTTTTGCTTGCCCTCTTCTTTTTCTAAGTTCAATCCTTAGCTAAACTTGTATTTAGGCCTCCAACCTTTTTTGTTTCACTAAACTCACCTATAACAAACATTGTTTGACCACTTTAAATAGAAACTTCTACTTACTACAGGCCTTAATAGCCCATTAACCTTATTCTTCCCATCCTCCCTCTTCTATCCCCTGTCCAATATAATATATTGGTTATGTGCAGATGGATGTCCATTCCGCTTATTCTTCGAGCCCATGCTGCTCTCATCTATTACTTACTATTATGTGATACTACCAATAGCTCTCCATGAACATTATGATTATCTAATTGTGTGGCTGATTGCACAGATTTGGCTGGGTATGAATCTTGCTAGGGTTTCCACCTCCAACTGTTGCACCTACACTATTCTGGGAATTCTTCAGCGAATTAGTACAATAATTCATCTCCAGAAGACATTTTCTTCTAACATGACCATAGCATCCACACTTCTCACAAATGATGTGCAGCCTCTCATACTCAACTTTATACCAATGTTCATGAATTAATACATTTCTTATAACAGGTTGGTTTAAATCTATTTCAATATAGATTCTCGTAAATTTCTTTTATTCCACATTTAGCATATTCATGTTAACCTTGACTGGAGATCCTAATATAGAGGCTAAAGCTAGCAAGAAGCTTTCATCATAGCAAACCACATTAAGATCAAGAGTTTGTACCCACATTAAAGTACAATCTATTTTTGTTACAGATGAAACAAAACTTGGTAACCATGTTCTCACCGTTAAGTAGTGATAAAAAATCATATAGGGATCCTCGTTCACCATATTCAGTTTGTCATCCTATAGATCAAACTTTACTATGAAATGCACGTGTCTTACATCAATGAGGTTAAACCCTCTATGAAGTTTCCAGAGGAATTTTAATCGGTTATTCATTTGGATGTATCCAATATTCTTGCCCAAAAGTTTAAGGATTAATGAGTCTCATCAGGGTTAACATAACTTGTTAAGGGTATTATCATCAAGAAAAGCGTTCAGCAATAGATAATTTCCATTTTTGTACTCAATACAGACCAATTCTTACCCTAGCATGTCCATATTTCCTCTCAAGCATTGGGGATTTTTTGATCAAATGACTTTATCCTTAAATGACACCTCGCCACCTTGCACTTCCTGTGTTTTTCCCTTACTATAATTTCCACCTTCGTTGTCTGCTGGTTTGTCTAGTATCGCACGTGGATGCGCAATGTTAGGGGGTCAGGGAGTCGTTACGTAGTTGTTTGGTTCAAGGTCGCTAGGAAACCTGGATGTATTAGTCTTATAAAAAATTTCAAAGGTAAATGACTGGTCGTGACTAGGAAAGATATTAACACCTCTAGCGTACCTTACATGAGATAAACTGTATTATGTGGTCTGAATGTGGTTTGATGGGTTCTAATCGGTAAAGTCTATGGCTCGGGGAAAAGATTCACTCATGTGAACAAATTTGGTATGTCAAATTTATTATGGGCTCGTGTGCTCAAATAAATTATAATGGAAAGGGTCATGTAGGTACATTGACAGGGTTCACTTATCATGGAAGGCACAAGGGTTTGAAAACAGCTAAGAAGAAGAAGGTGTTGTCATTACTAGTGGAGGTGGGTCATGGTTTGAAGATGGGCTCGAGTTTCGGGGATTAATGCTCTTTAGTTGCAATTGTGAGTATATGTGGGTTTTGTGATGAGAGTTTTAGTGGCTATGAGTCTATTGGTTACTGGTGTTTGGTGGTATTGGGAGTCTCTGGTAAAAATAGAAAGGAAGAGGATACTGACAGAAAGAATTGTGGTTGCTATTTTGATTTAGGTGTTTAGTTGATATCGATTTCGACTTATGTGAGGGCATGTGAAGGCTGATTGATTGGTGGTGCTTTGGTGAGTCAAAGAGAAAAGGTTGGACAAGGGAAGAGTTTCTCACGATGATAAAGTTGGGTTACGGTGGAGTTATGGTGCTATTCTTATGCTTTTGAATGGGCAATTGGTGGTGTTGGTTTCAGCAGCTGCAATGGTTGTTGGTGGAGGAGTTCTAGGAAGGATAGACACAAAGGCTTTCACGGTGTTAATGAATTGATTTGTGGTGGTTTTGGGTGGATGGGTGAGAGGAGAAGATGATGGGTCATAGCTGGTTATTTGTTGAGGCTGCCATGATGGGATGTGCTACTATTTTAGCGAGAGGGATGAACAGTAGGCGAATTTTTGGTCTGCTTGTGGGGAGGAGAAATTGGACTCTCGGTCAAGATAAGTTTCTCTTTGACAATGAAGGTAAATGGGAGATGAATAATTCCTTATTGATATTGAAAAAAAAATGGGGAGCTAACCGAGAAGGGGGGTTACGTGTTTGTGACATTTTTTGTTTGTTTTTAGTATAATTTTTTTGGCTAATACTATCATTAACTCTCCCCTAAAATATCTTCCCAAGTTCCTCTCCCTTTCAAATGTTTGTGTGTGTAACCACCTATTTATAGGTAAACTTTTCTTTGGTTTAAAAGCAAAGCAAACCAAAAACAACCACTAGATTTTAAGAATGAATCTCTACCACTCATTTAATATTGGAGGCAAATCAAATAAAAATTGACCTTTGGATTAAGAGAATTAATTATGGATCATTTGATTAAAAATTGGGTTGCTTAGTGAGAGGGTTTTTAATTTTCAAATTTGTCTTTTTTTTTTACAATTACAATTATATTACTAAAAGAATAAACATTGTTTTCTCTTTTTTTCTTTTTTCTTTTTAATTTTAAATTCTTTGAAAAAGACGCTAAAATGATGCAAGTACATCAAAAACATATTTTTTAGGTTTTTATTGTTTTTTTGCTATTTTTAGTTTTTTTCAAAAAAAAAGTAAAAAATTGGGTAATAACGGATGCCCTCTCTCTATAATATTTACAGAGTAATGACTTGTTTAGTTTTTGGCATAGTAAGTTTGTAAAGACACATAAACTGTTATTTCAAAATTAATCTTTCAAATCTTTTAGTTCGGTTGACCTGAAACTCTGTCTTCGCAGCAATCCCCTTCAACTGGAACTATGATTAAACTATTTATAGCTCGATTAACCTAAAATCTCAATCTGGCGATTCCCTTTAACTAGAACCAAAACCTTTTCCAAAAGCTCGATCAATCTAAGATCTCAATCTAGTGATCCCCTTTAACCAGAACCAAAATTTGAAAAACAACTTAGTTAACCTGAAATCTCAATCTGGCGATCCTCTTTAAACATAACCAAATTCTGAAAAATAGCTTGACTAACCTAAAATCTTAATCTGGTGATTCCTTTTAACCAGAACCAAAAGCTTAGTCAACTTGAGATTCCAATCTGGCAATCCGCTTTAACTAGAATCAAAATCTGAAAAATAGCTCGGCTAACCTAAAAGTTCAATCTGGCGATCCTCTTTAAACATAACCAAATTATGAAAAATAACTTAGCTAACCTAAAATCTCAATCTGGTGATTCCTTTTAACCAGAACCAAAAGCTCGGTCAACTTGAGATCCTAATCTGGCAATCCTCTTTAACTAGAATCAAAATATGAAAAGTAGCTTGGCTAACCTAAAATTTCAATTTGACGATTCTCTTTAACCAGAACCAAAAGTTATTTTCAACTCGGTTAATCTAAAATCTCAATCTAGAGACCCCCTCTAACCAAAACCTTTGTCTTTATCTTTAGCTCAGTAAACTTGAAATCTCAATCTAGAGACCTCTTATAACCAGAACCAAAATGTTGCCTTCAACTTGGTTAACATGAAATCTTAATTTAGAGACCCCTTTAACCAGAACCTTGATATTTATCTTCAGCTTGGTCAATTTAAAATTTCAATCCAACAATTCCTTTTAACCAGAACCAAAATGTTGCCTTCAGCTCGGTTAACCTAAAATCTCAATCTAGAGACCCCTTTAACCTGAACCTTGATTTGTATCTTTAACTCGATCAACCTGACATCCTAATCCAGCGATTTTCTTTAACCAGGACCAATAGCTCGGTCAACCTTAGATGTCAATATGGTGATCCCCTTTAACCAGAACTTAAATCTAAAAAAACAGCTTGGTTAACTTGAAATTCCAATCTGGTGATTTTTTTTTAATCAAAACCAATAGCTCGGTCACTTCCCAATCGTAGGGTTTGAAAACTTGGTGCTTCTTGATTGTAGGGTTGACCTAAAGATTCTTCCTGATGACACGGTTGATCTTTTTCTTTTCTTGAAAATTTCCCAATAGTAGGGTTCCTCTCAATTTTTTCCTGATTGAAGGTTTAATTGATATTTTCTAATCGCGGGGTTTGAACTTGGTGCTTTCTGATTGTAGGATTTATAAACTTAATGCTTTTTTATTGTAGGGTTGGCTTGATACTTCTCGATCGACGGGTTTGAAAACTAATGCTTCCTGATTATAGGTTAACTTGAACACTCTTCTTGATGACATGGTTGATCTTTTTTTTTTTTGAATTTCCTAATAGTAGGATTCTTCTCACTTTTCTTCCTGATTGCAGGGTTTAACTAATATTTCCTGATTGCGGGGTTTGAACTTGATGCTTATTGATTGCAGGGTTGATCTGATACCTCCCGATCATGGGGTTTTAAAACCCAATCATTCCTGATTGTAGGGTTGATCTTTTTTTTTCTTAAGAATTTTCTAATATTAGTGTTCTTCTCATTTTTTTCCTAATTGCAAGGCTTAACTAATATTTCCCAATCATGAGGTTTGAACTTGGATTCCTTGCTATCAAAGCTCAAGGATTCTTTCTTTGTCAACTCTGATTCATCAAAATGTTGCTAAATTTCCACGAGAATCTTCTTGAAAAATTCAAAAATATATATACAATAATTTGGGATTAGATGACATGCATGCATCATATCCTAGTTTAAATATAAGCTCCCCTCTTTGATGCTCCATCATCATAGAGTGTATATGTTTGCTATCTAAAGTCTTCTCAGTTTTTTTCTGATTCACCCGCTCATTTGAGTTTACCATATGTCAGTCTTTCACTCAAATGTAAGTGCAGTGCCCATCATGGGTTGTGTGTAATGATTTCTCTTTCCTTTGTTTATCAAGCCTGAACATGCTTCCATGTGTGGTATTGCTTGATTCATCATAAAGGAGTTTAACTAATCATTTTGCGTTTTGGATTCTCTTAAGAACTGTCCTTTGATTAGTTGTGTGCATCCTGTCAATAATCATCAAAAGGTTTTTTAATGTTAACCTCATCTTAGATTGTCAATTAGACATGATGTTGCCCTTAATTAAACCATATTCTTCAAGCATGTGTTACCATCAACCTTCATAGAATTCTCAAGTCATCTAGATAAGCGATAAAGGCTCATCATTGGATGCTTGATGTTTTTCTCAATAAATTCCTTTCAGCTCGTCTAATTAGATTGTGAAAAGAAATACATTGTCATCATCAATGATATTCCCTTTTATTATCTACATTCATGTGTTAAAATGCACCTTAAATCAATGGGCTTGAAAGAAGATTGTCCCACAGTCAGTTTTGGTAACATGCATATTTCCAACATTTATCAAAATGTACCCATGTGATAACATCTTTCAAGAGTCATAACCATATTTCATAGGGTAAACCAAGACTTCAGACATGAAGATCCCCTCAAGTGTAACGTTGTTCTCAACTGCTGCTGGAGTTTATTAAGTCATATTACCCTTAATTGATATAAATGTGTTCATTCTTCTATTTATCATCAAGAGGCATTTGTCATTGCCATAACTTTGATAAATTTTACTGAATCATCAACTAATCTAAATATTATTTGTTTTTCTTCTCAAGGTTCACTGCATTGCTCCCGTCTGCTCGACTTTTCGAGGGTGATTAAGGAGTCTTAATATCATTTCTGTTAAGGATTTTGCAAACTTAGTCCATGGTCTTTTATTCGAGAATTTTTCATAGCACGCATAATAACCAGTAGCTTAGTTCATGAAGCCGCGACCCTTATGAAAAAGCTCTTCAAGTTTTACGAGTGTCATTTATTGATGTGAATTGCTTGCTTGATTAAAAAAAGTTTTTAAAAGCACGTAATGTAAGCTATGGTTCATATTTACGAAAGAAAGGAAAATTCATCAGCTCAAAATGTATTTCAAGGTTTCAAAGACCTAGGATCACTTTTCTTCTGCCTCTTTTCTCTTGTAAAGTCATCTTATAAACTTTGTTTGGATAGACTCTCTTTCTTAATGAAGATTCTTGACACGAGATCTTTGCTTCAATTTTAGAGCGTCTCAAACCATTATTTTCCTTTCCTTTTCTTTCTTTAACCTTTTTTTTTATTTTCTTGCTTCCTCTCTCTTGTCCTTCCCTTTATATGATGATGCCCTATATTGTTGGGTTCTAATTTTCATAGATCCATATGTGCATTTCTATAGTTTGCTCATATTTTATTTTTATTTCCTAGTGTAGAGTGTGATCCTAGTCAGGGTTTTATGAAGAAAACTTTTTTATGCTTAAATACGAACCACAAGGGATATATTCTTAAAAAGTGAAGGCACAAACAAAGACGATATTTTTTTCATTTCAAGCAAGGTAAGCTAGAACTAATAAATTTTGACCTTGTCCAGCATAATAATTTAGACTTGTAAAAAAATTCTTATTTACGAGTCCATAACTACCAAATCCACTACAAGGCATTATATATACTATTAAAGCTTAGATCCATGATGTGTGGTTCAATTTTGTATGTGAGTTTAAAATTTGTTTAGTTATCCCATATTGTTTATCATGCTATTTTAACAAACATTGAGTCATTTCTGCAATCAAAATACTTTTATCTTTCAGGATTGATTTAGCCTTAATTTCACATGTTGGAGTTTGATTAAAATATTTTGTCAAAATAAAATGCTAAACATCTATTGACTTCATAATAACAAAGAGACAAAAAAAAAAGATATATTTCATTAAAATATGATTAGATGTGATTCTAAAACAAAGTAATGAACAACAAAATTCCATAACAAAATTGTTGACAATGCAACACCCTAATTAGGTCAACTTCTTTAGCAATATTTGTGTTTAGCCATCATTTTCGATCACATATTATGTTGAGGATTTTCTGGTGTACCACTTAAAGGATGGTGGCTTTAAAGATCAGGCAATTCCAATGTTGTGTTCGATTGTATTTTTTCCTCGATAATAAAGATGAATCAAAATGGGAAGCATCTATAGAGTAAACCCTTCCCTAATCGCAACTGATCAATGCTTCTAGTCTTGAGGTTGAAGAATGTCACGTCAGGAAAATATTTTCCCATCAGTATAATGTCAGCATTGTAGAAGGCCAAATGACTTATATAGGGTTCTTTCCTTGTTAAAACCCAAATGTTTATTGAATGCTTTTTATTCCATTGTCTTCCATTATAATCCTTCATGATCCATACTTCCATGAAATTGTTTTCCCTATCAATGCAGGTCATGACAAGTTTTCCTTCGTATTCGACAATCTCAATATCTTTGTTATTATTGCCTTCATAAGCTGGCGAAGGAAGTGAAAACATGCAGTAGCTCTCCCTTCTCACATCAAATGTAAATATGTTTATTTTCCAAGTAAGATAATGAAGTGAACCATTCAAGGATACTTTTGTCATAAGACAAATGGATTCCTATTGTGACAACTTTACTTCATCCAACAACTTTCATCTCCAAGTCTTTGAGTTAAACAACTCAACTCTAATGTAATGATACACAGAGAAATTTTTTTATCACATAGGTGATATTTGGGCTTCGAGAATCTCACAATCTTGTAGTGTAAAGGCTTTAATCTTTCAACCATCATGCCAAATTATGTAGTATCATATTGTGTCTTTGAATCTCATAATATTGTACTCTTTGATTTATTGATGCACTCCACATTATCAGGAAGAAAATCAAATGATATTTCAGGAACGAGCTTTGAAGTGTTAGTTAAAACAAAGAAAATATGATATTCATTTTTTATCATGTTTTGTATAAACAAACAAGAGACAATGTTGGTTTTTTGGTTGTGTAGCTTTGTGAAAGTGGATTTATATGTGAACTTGTTGCATTCCTTAGAAAAAAGCCTAAATTTTCCTATAATCTTTATTGATGAATGTGTTAGAACTTCATAGATGACATCCAAGCATAGGTCACAAGCTGAGTTCATGGTTGAGCAGAGGTTCTTATTACTAGCTTGTAGAAAACCACAAATGATGCTTTGGGATGGGAATATAAGCAAAATCTCTTTATCACCATCAGAAGTTGATGACTCTTGACTCGTCAGGGGAAAAATTATATTTGGGGGACCTATATTTCAAACTATGAACATGCATATTAAATATATGAGCAAGTTTTTATATGATGAACTCGCCCTTCAAAAGGTGACACACAGTCATAACTCTTGCATGATAAATAAGAATTTTGATTCTAGCCTAAACTCTACAGTGAAAATTTTCTGAGTGATGACTATTGTGTCACTCGTAAGTCCTGAACTCAAGATGCTTTATGAAGGGTTTGCCTTAATGTAAAATATGTATAGAGAGCATACACCCTAAAGGCAGGTTCTAATCCTTTTACATGAGACAAGGGGTAAGTTTACTACTTGATCTATAAAAAGGTCTCTCGTTGTCTTAATGATCACCCTTGTGAAGGAAATATAGGGGCTCGGTAGGTAATGAGATGGCACACATACCAATCATTACCAGTCTAAATACTCAGCAAAGAGTTGGATGGTTTCACAAACTTAAACCCTAACTGGAAGTCATTAGGTAAGTCGTTACTCCTCCATCTAACCTGAAGTTTCCATGTGCATGCATTCCAAAACAATATGTCACAAATAAACTATTGATGCATGGAGATATCCATTCATATCCAACATACATATATGAGCACAATAAAATAAAATAAAATAAAATATATAGAAAAATAAGCCTAAAGCAAAAATGTAAACGTATCAAATCAAATAAAACACATCAAACACACAAAGCTTAGTCTAATACTGTCAAAAACAATATCTTCCTTAATGGAGTCGTCATTCTGTCTCACGTGAGCATACGACGTCAGAGGGTCAGGGAATCTCCACCTGGTTGTTTGGTTTAGGGTCGTTAAAAAATCTGGATGTACTGGTCTTATTAGAAATTTAAAAGGTAAGGGATTGGTTGTGGTTAGGGAAGGAATTAACACCCCTAACACACCTTACTTAAGGTAAGCTATATTGTGTGATCTGAATGTGGTTTAAAGGGTTTGATGGATTTCTAACCATTAAAGTCTATGGCTTGGGGTAAAGATTCACTCATGTGAATAAATCTAGTATTTCAAATTTATTATAGGCTTGTGTGCCCAAATAAATTTTTATGCAAATCGTCCATGTAGGTGCCCTAACAGACTTCATATATCCTGAAAGGCGGAAGGGTTTTCCACATCTCATATGTTGTGATAAAAAATACTCTCAATTAAAATTTATGAATATTCAGAATAATTTTGAGAATTTTCTAGTCGATTCCTGATATTTAAAAACTAACCTACTTGTGGGTCCAATATTTTTGCCACAATATTGACCATTAATTCTCTTGAATTAAAATTTTAAAGGTTATTAAAATATTGACTAAATTCTCATAGATTCAATAAACTGGTTATTAAATCCAAAATCCATGCAAATATATATTTTATAAAAAATGCTAAAACACATGTGTGTGTGTGTGTTAAGTAAAATCATGATTTTTGTTTTTTTTAGAGACATGGTCGTATGCAACTTAAAGTGGAAATTTTATTTTTGAAAGAGATTTTTTTTATTGTTTTTGTGAAATGGAAAACGATTTGTTTAATATCTAAAAGGTGCCTCGTGTGTAGGTCACAATTCCAAATATTAAATATGTGAGAGTAAAAAAAAGTGGAGAATTCAAATTTGATTGCAAGTTAGGCAAAACACAAATAAATTATTTTTATCAAGGCTATTTTAACCACAATATTAATTCAAAAAAATTATCATTCATCAATTTAAAACCGAACAACGCAAAACATCCACATAAATCTTATTAATTTCACAAACTTATATTCAAATTTCATGCTAATTAAAATAAATCAACATCAATCCAAGCGCAACCCATGAATCAAGATTTAATGTTCAAATCAACATAAACTTGACCCTAAAAATAAAAATCACAATTCAGCGCAAATTATTGAACTAAAAACACAAATGAATTCAAAACAAATAATTTGTCCAAACATTCCTAAATTATACAAAACAATGAGATTTTATCCTAAAATTCATAATTTATAGTCAATTTGTCCAAAAACTAATATGTGGTTATAGATCGACCTTCTAAGGTGTTTGATGTGTCCAGGGTATACTAAAATCAAAGCTAAAAGGATAGGAATAATGACGACACGTGGACTCCACACGCCGCCACTGTTGGAGGAGCTTACCCTAGTGGACTGGATGCTCCTCTGTCTCCTCTTCAACACTAGATCGGTAGCGATGTCCAACACTGCTCAAAGAAGGAGACCTGGCTTTCCAAAGCTTTAGTTTTCTCTATCTTCCTCCTTTTCTCTTTCAGCTATCTCTGTCTACTATAACTTTTCTTTCTCTTTAATTATGCTCTCCATTGTTGTCGTTATTTGTGGAGGTAGGTCATGATTTGAAGATGGCCTCAGGTTTCGGGGATTAATGGCTATGAGTTGCAATTATGAGTATATGTGGGTTTTGTGATGAGCGTTTCAATGGCTATAGGTCTGTTGGTTATGGTTGTTTGCTGCTACTTGGAGTCTCATGTAAAAATAAAAAGAAAGAGGATGGTGACAGAAAGGACTATGATTGCTGTTTTGATCTAGGTGTTTAATTGATATCGATTTCGACTTATGTGAGGGTAGTGAAGGCTGATTGATGGGTGGTGCTTTGGCGAGTTAAAGACAAGAGGTTGGACAGGGGAAAAGCTTCTCACGATGACAAGGTTGGGTCACGGTGGAGCTTTGGTATTGTTCTTGGGCTTTTAAAAGGGCAATTGGTGATGTTGATTTCAGCTGTTGCAATAGCTATCAGTGAAGGAGTTCTGGGAAGGATAGAAATAGAGGATTTCACGGTGTTAATAGATCAATTTGTGGTGGTTTTGAGTGAATAGGTGAGACGAGGAGGTGAGGGGTTATGGCCAATTATTTGTTGAGGTTGCTATGATGGGATGTGCTACTGTTTTTACGAGAGGAATGGACAGTATGTCAGTTTTGGGTCTGCTTGTGAGGAGGAGAAATTGGACTCTCGGCTAAGGTAGGTTTCTCTTTGGTAGTGAAGATGAAGGTGAATATGAATAGTTCCTGGTTGGTGTTGAAAAAAAAACAGAAAGCTAGTTGAGAGGGGGGGTAACATGTTTGTGACTTTTTTTGTTTGTTTTTGGTATATTTTTTTTGGCTAATACTCTCATTAATTCTCCCCTAAAATCTTCCCAAATCCTCTCCTTAAATTCCTCTTCCCCACAAGTATGTATGTGTAACCATCTATGTATAGGTAAAAAAAAAAATTGGCTTGAAGACAAAGCAAACCAAAATCAACCATTGGATTTAAAGAATGAATCTCTATCACTCATTTGATAACATAGAGGCAAAACAAATAAAAAATGACCCTTGGATTAAAAGAATTAATTATGGACCATTTGATTAAAAACTGGGTTGTTTGGTAAGAGGGTTTTTAATTTTCAAATCATTCATCTCCTTTCCACAATTACAATTAAATCACTAACATAATAAATATTTTTTTTCTTTATTTTTTTATTTTAAATGTTTTTAGAAAAAACGCTGCAAATGACTCAAATATGTCAAGAATATATTTTTTGAGTTTTTATTTTATTTTATTGTTTTCAAAAATATTTTAAAAATAGGATAAAAAATTAGGTAGCAACATCTAGTATGGGTTTTCCCCTCAATTCTCTCTTAGCAGCGTCGATCTCCAAAACCATCGGATTTTTTAAGCAACAATCCTTATTGCTAGTTCTTCAAGCAGTTATCTCAAGCAATCATTGATCCTTCAGTCATTAAAGCACACATCTAAGAACAAGTTAACAATACATATAAAAAAAAATTAACTTTTGATCTGATTTGTAGCAGTCCATTATAATTTAACAAATAACTTGAATACACCTTGTTCTATATAATAACCTTTAGCTTATAATTAGACATTTGGCTCGCGCTTCATCGCCGGTTAGATTTTTTCAACAAAACATTTTATACAAAGGCTTTTTTGACATTTTTTTAGTTAGAAAACTTCTAAGTGAAAATTAAAAATTTTATGCATAAATGCAATTAAAAAATTAAGAATTACGTGTGTTAATAAATGAAAAAAAAACCACAAACGATAACTAAAAACAAAACTGGAAAAATCAAGAAATAGGTGTAAATCAAAATATTTAATCTTGTAAGATGATACATATATCCGGTTGTGTTTTCTAAATTTTTTTGTTAAAATAATTGTTTTATTCAATCAAACAATAATAGAAATAGACACGCACATTAAATTAATTAAATTAAATAAAAAGAAAAAATATTATGTAAGGCTATACATATTAGAAATATTATTTGAAAATAAAAAAAAATTATTTTCAAAAATAAAGTTCTTCTATACAAAAGATAAAAAAACAATTATGGATGAATGAGAAAAACCTCTTCAAAAATCAAATGCATAACAAAAAACTAATCATAATTTAAAATATGCTCTCTAAACAAAAAAAAAGGGGGGTATTAATCTAAGTATAATTAAAAATAAAAAAAACAAATAAAAAGAAGCTTTAATAAATAAAAATTACAAAAATAAAAGAAAATGTCAAACACTACTGAGCCTAGTAAATTGGGCTAGGCTAACCCAGCTGGCCCTATTTTGTTAGGGTCAGGGCCATGTTTTGGGCTCTCTTTTTTTGCTGCATCTGGAATGAATGACATGTTGTTCGCCCTGATTCTTTTTGAAAAGAAACTTAAATGATGTGTCGTCTGAATTTGTCTAGATTCCGGCCACCACAATTACTAAAAAATCAGGGCTTCAAGTTTTTTTTACCCGAAAACTCATTTTTCAAATCATTTTTTACCCAAAGCATCTTAGGAACCATGATAACTCTATCCATGGCCTCAAAAAAACCCAAAAACCCGTCCCAAAAACTGAAATCAACCTGAAATAAAAAATCTACATGAGCTCATATATAACATGAACTTTAAAAGTGAAAAAAAACACATAATATAAACTCCCCTCATCAAATGAACTCATTTGACACAAACATCGACCGTTTTAATGGCCTAAATCGGTGTCAACAACGATATTTTTCTTTCTCTACAACTGGAATCCTGTGACCCCTCTCTGTCCTCTCTCAACTAGGGACTAAAAATAACATAAATAAATTTTTATATCAAAATTGAATTGGAGAAATATTGAGGTACAGAAATTATATAATATGTGTCATTTTTAAAGTTTGAGGACCAAAGTATATTTTTCCCGAAACTACTGGCATGTCATTCATGTTTGCTTTTTTCATTCTGATCCCTCTTCTTTTAATTTCACCATTAACTAAGAAATCAAAAGCAATTGGTCTTCAATTATGATGAAATCATATAAAATAAAACTTTGAGAACTAAAATGAATTATGAAAAAAATACACAATGCTATCTATAGTTTTGTGTGTAGGTGAACAATGCCAACTCTTATAGTAACCAGCCCATATAATTTAGTTTTTAGGTAATTACAAATAAAACTAAAACTCATCAATGTTTTATTGTAGATTGTGCATAGTGCAATCCACAGTAAAACAACTGATGAGCCCTTAAATGACCAAAAAAATGAACACACACTTAGGGGTAAAATCATATTTTAACATATTTATTGCACAATGTAATTACTCTCATGCCCTTGAAAAAAAACACAGCTAATGTTTGAGGGCGTTTTCATATTTTCATATTTTTGTACGGTGTAATTACCATATAACCATTGGGGTCATTTTTTTTTACCTAAGGTTAAGGGGCATTTTAGGTTTTTTAACCTTTTTTTTTCTTGGAATTATCCAATGGGGGTTAAGGATGTTCTAATCTTTCTATAATTAAAAAAAAAATGGTATGTGTCAGCAAGTAGGAGGCGTCCTTGCCCTTTGGGTGGAGAGTGCGGCACCTCTCAGTGATTGTTGATAGCCTTCCACAATGACATCTGAATCATCACGCCACCCTCTATACAATGAGCCAATACGCGTTGGCCTCCATGGCACGGAGGAGCTCTAGTGACAATTTTTATCCTCCCCCATCTTTTCTCTCTCCTTCACCTTAAAAGGTGTGCTGGCCTTGCAAGGTTGCAAAGTGGTGCTCAATCATTTAATTGTATCGAATTTAATTTATTTATTTTTCAATTTTATCCCTTGACAATTAATTTTTTATGTTTTTTTTTATCAAATTTGATCCTCATTTTGATTCCTAATTATTTACTTTTAATATTTTTTATTGGATTTTATTTTTTGAATTAATCCCTAATCATTTGATCTTAATTCTTTCTTCTTTTTTTTTTTTAATTTGATCTTCATTCTTATGATTACAATTCCTTTTATTTTGAGTTCTCTTTTTGATTAATTGTTTTTTTTTTGTAATTTCATCACATACTATTTAATTTTATTGAATTTTCATATCATATTTGGTACTTATTTTTTTATCATGCTTTTAAAACCCGGGAGTCGACCCCAACATGTCCCGGGTCAAGGGTTGGGTCGAATAACTGGGGCTATCAGTCAATTGAATTTTTTATTATGCAAAAAGTAAAAATGACATTATTTTAATAAAAAATAATGGAAAAAAATCAACGGGTGTTGACATGATTTTTCCCTAGCTAATCATTCGATTTTTTATTTAGCTAAAAATTAAAAATGGTATTATTTTGATAAAAAAAAATAATGGAGAAAAAATTCAATTAGGATCCTTTTTTTTTATTAGTCTTTCTTTGTTTTGAATTCTTATTCTAGTTCAATTTGATTTGATTTTGTTTTTATATTAAATATAACACTCATTTTCATAATTGTTGGTTTTTTTTTGTTTTTATTTTTTCTTGATTTTTTCTTTCAATTTTCCCCCTCAATATTTTATTTCAATTCCTTTTTTTCCTGATTTAGTTCTCATTTTTTTAATTGCTCTTTTTTAATTCTTTTCTTAATTTGTTTTATCTTTCAATTTTATCTCTTAGCATTTTATTTCATTTGTTTTTTATCCAATTTGGTTCTCATTCTTTTAATTGCTCTTTTTTTATTCTATTTTTCAATTAAGTCTCTCATCATTTTCTTTTATTAGTTTTTATATCAGATTTGGTTCTCATTGTTTTGATTACTGTTTATTTTCTTTTTAATTTTTTAATGGTTAAGAATTTTGTTCAAGATTTTTTTTTTCTTCTGTATGTTCATCTTAATCTCATGATCAGAATTGTTGGTTTTGAAAATTAATCCGATTTAACTTCGATCTTTTCATTTCAAAGTTTTTAATTTCATTACCTAACATTAAGTTATTAAATCTTAAACTTCCTATTTTATTTTCTTGGAGTCATCCAGAGTAAATCAATTTAACCTAAATTTTATTCAAGTTATCACTATTTAAATGTTTTTTCATGTTAGAATAAATTTAACTTGTCCTGTAATGTACACGAAAGAAAAAAATAATCTAGTATAATATATTAGGCGTTTGGCCAAAGCATGGTTAAAGATAAGGAAGCAATAATCTCCAAGTTAATCAAAATTCACTCAAATTATCACTGTTTAAATGTTTTTTCATGTTAGAAAAAATTCAACCAGCTCTACAACATAGCACGAACAGATAAAAAAAAAAGGAAAATCTAGTTTAATATATTAGGCGTTTGGCCAAAGCATGATTAAAGATAAGGAAGTAACAACCTCCACTTTGCGTGATCAGTGTTCTAAAACATCACTTCACAAATGTCTCACTTTAAAAGCCAAGTCTTTTGACCTCTTAATACTTCCTGTTGTCTTCCATTATGAGGAGAACAACCAAACTCCAGAGCCCAGAACAATGAATCTGATCCTCTTATGTCTCTCATTCTCTTTGATATTTCCCATTTCCCACTGTGCCCTCCAAAAGCCACCCCCACTTCCCATTTTACCCATCCCAACAGCTTCTCAATTCCAATGGCAACTCTCATCAATGGCACTCTTCTTTCACTTTGGAACCAATACCTTTACAGACTCAGAGTGGGGTACTGGC
>Ga0325414_1000753_pt1 | contig 28373 bp, 18 predicted proteins | sample PopdelMetagenome_8_FD_206183 | JGI IMG/M metagenome (GOLD analysis project Ga0325414, IMG submission 206183) | Populus deltoides microbial communities from Bellville, Georgia, United States - Leaf-PdKOR-R3 | ecosystem: Host-associated > Plants > Phyllosphere > Phylloplane/Leaf | place: USA... | reverse complement strand
ATATGGATGTAATAGAGTGAAAAATCTTTAATATATAATATACGAGAAAGATTTCCAATGAGAAATTCAAGTTTCAACCGACAATATATTTTTATACTCAAACCTCACCCGCTTTTTTAACCTTTAAACCTTTTGAATACATGATCATCTATTAGAACATTGAAAAGTTTTAATGATAAATTAACCCATTAATTTATATAAGATTCAAGAAATTGAAGATAAGACCTCCAATAGTGAATTATGTATTCAATGGATATGCATATAATAGTATTATGAATGCGTTTGGTATTGCGGTTGCTGTTGTGGTTGTGGTTTGAAAAAAGTTGTTTTATAAAAAGTACTTTTAGTTGAGGTTGGTTTGAAAAATTATATGTTTGGTTAAAACTGTGATTAAAACTGAGGTTGAGCAAAAAGTAGTTTAATGTGTTTGGTTAATAATGCTTTTGAAATTGAGGTTATAAAATAATTTAAAAAAATAGATATTAATATTGATGGTTTTTAATTTAAATATTGTACATTTAACTATTGTTATTACATCATGAAATAAATAATATTTTATATAAAATATTTTTTATTGTTTCATTAAACTACTACAATTCCATCACGTATGAAATACATCTGACAAGGACTATAGTTTTTTTGGTTTTTTAAGCGCGCAATAATATCATGTAAAATATAATTAGGAACAAAATTGTGATTGCGATCAAATTCTGCAAATGCTATGTTATCAAGCGATATCTGTCTAATTTATATAGTGTCATTAAATAAAGTTAAACACTAATTTTTTTGAATAAAATAATTTTTTTAAAAATATATTTTATTTTTTATTTTACTGGACACTGTTTGGTTAACAGTGTAGCAATGCTACACTCTGATTTTAGCATACAGTGTAGCAATACACTATTCATGCTAATTAGCATGAACAACGTGTAGTTGGCCATTGTTTACTGTTGAATGAAAAGCAGCGGAAAGATGCTTCGTGAGAATTGTGTTTGAAACGCAATAAAATGTGGGACCCATGAATAGTAAAACCCTTTTTTTTTGTTACCAAACATGTAAGAGCTGTGTTTTGTGTAAAACGCAGTTTCTACTGCATAAACAAACGCAATCTATATATAATATTTTAATTATATATCAAGTATTGTGGATATTCATTCCAATACAATAATAAAATGCAAGAATGCTACATTCTTTAAAGTTATTTTTCTTTTAAGGAAACACAAAAAAAAATATTCACTTAAGAAGATAAATAAAGCAAGCTCATATCATAATCATCAAATTATAAAAAAAAGATCTAAAAAAAAACAATTATGATGAAATCGAGTTGAGAATGAGTAAGAGGGAGAAAATGTCAAAACAACACAAAATTGTCTCCTAACACTAGTTTTATTTTATTTTTCCTCCAAGGGCATTTTTATCTTTTCACTATACATTTCAAATGAGAAAAGACTTATTTGTCTCCGATTAATATGGTAATGACTAATGAACCCTGTAAAAAGATCAAAATACCCTTGAAAGCTAGTGTTAAGTTTTTTGGATGAAAGATTTAAATCATTATTATACTATTTTAGTCAATAATACAAAATAAGTTTAGATGATTAAAGAGATTTTAGTTTTTGTTAATAAAGGAATGGGTGACTAAAATAGTTGTCGATTTGAATTTAAGAAACTATATTGAAATAACATGTACCTATGTTACTTTCTTATTAATTAAAGCTACAGATCTTCATGTTGCTTCTAGCCAATATAATTTCGTATTTTTATTGAATTCTTATTCATTAAAGCTATATTCTTATGCATTCTTATTAATTAAAGCTTTTGTATTTTTATTGACTTTTTATTTTTATTTTATAAATCAATTTTATCTAGTTTTTCAACCTTCTCTAAATAAAGATTCATTTTCATTATTTTTTGATGTGTTGCAATTTTTCTTTCTTACTTACTATTAGCAATCATACAACAACAACAACAAGCAACACTATCCCATCTCTTTAATCTCCATGCAGCTCCATAAATCAAAGCTCTACAACAGCAACATCACAGGAGCAGTAACAGTAATATCACAAGAGTAGCAGCAACAACAACATCACAATATTTGTTGATCAAATCTCAATCAACTCCTGTCATGCCAACATCTAAGATTATAAAGAAAATACTCCAACAACTACTACACTCTAGAGTGGTAACCCGCCATACATAGAAACTTTAGCTGAATGCAAATTAGAGACAAATCAACCTCCATAATTAAGAAATCATGTAACTATAGAAACATATACAACTATGAAAAGTCAATAGTTGCTCATTTTTATATATAGAACATCCTGCACAAGCTTTAATGTGTGCTTATGTTTATTCCTTCATTCTAATAAAAAGAGAATATTTAGCACCATCCTCTTCTATATTTTTTTTCTTGGTATCAGAGTTTTAAGTGAGCACACACAAACAAACAAACACAATCATATCCTCACAATGACTTCGTTATCTCTCAATGTTGGGAACTTTATTACCCTCAAGCCTAATCAAACAAAGTATCCATTATAGAGAGAACAAGCTTTCGCTCTTGCAGAAAGTCAGGAGCTTGTTGGGCATCTCACCAATGAAGATCTTACACTAATAAAATACACCATACAAGATCCAATCAGTAACCCAAACACAGAAAATATAGTACCATTCCTAATTGAAGCTTTCATCACTTGGAGAAAATCTGACAGACATCTTCGAGGTTGGATTATTGGAACCTTGTCTAAAGAAGCACTTAGCCTTGTTATTGGATTAAAAAAACATCTACTATTTAGGAAGCGTTTAAGAATGCTTATGCCAAATACTCATAAGAGTGTGAGTTTACACTTCGCTAACAGGTTACTTATTTTTGTAAACATTAAAATCAATCTATAAAAGAACACATTCCACCTTCAAAAGCTTATGTGACAACCTTACAGCAATTGGAAAACCAGTTTCAGACAATAAAAATGTTTTTTTTATCTTCTCACCAACCTTGGTCCATGGTATGAAAACTTCACAACAACCATGTTGAAGCCCTCAAGACCGTCTCATTCAGAGCTGGTGCCTTAGCTCCAAAATTTTGATCAGCGTCGTAACTAGTTCTCCTATTATACAGACATGACAAACACGTAATTTCCCCAACAACTTGCATTTTATAGGCAGCAACAATAACGCAATTAATAGAGCACACAACAACCTTCCTTAGCACGCATCTCATATTAGTTTTCATCCAATAAGAAAGGTTTTCAAGCCCAACGATCCAAAGATTAGAACCGAAGGTATTTTATCCCTGCTCAAAAACAACTCCACCACTAGGAGAACATCGCATGACTTAAACAGAAAGAGATCTTTATCACGAGGACAAATGCCAATATTGTGGCATAATGGGTCACATTGCTAAAATTTATTGGTGGATACCTAAATAAAAAATTGAGGATAGTGAAATCCCACAAACATTGGCAACCCTTACGCTAGACAACACCGCTGTTAACATAGAATGGACTTTAGAAACTGGTGCCTCAAATCACATGACAAGTAAGCCAGGTAGGTTAGCTGATATTCAAGAATATTTTGGAACTGATTCTGTTGTTATTGAGAATGGATCTTATCTACCAATTGTTGGTATCAATGATTCATTTATTAAACAAAATAATACTAAATTACCTATCAATGATGTTCTACTTGTTCCTGAATTGACTAAAAAATTTACTTATAGTAAGTTAGCTTACAAAACAATTTCATGTGAACTATGAGTTCTCCAACGTTGATTTTTCTATTAAGGAACGGAAAACAGGACAACTTCTTATCACATATAGATATAAGGGTGATCTTTATATCTTGTACAACTCGTTAGAATTACATTTCTCTTATCGTTTTAAAACTGGATCAACAAAAGTTTGGCATCAATGTTTAGGACATCCCTATTTTTCTGTCGTGCAGTTATTAAAAAATAAAGGATTGATTGACATCACAAGAGTGTGAAGATCGAGAAACTTTGTGATAGTTGTCAATTAGAAAAACTTAGCAAATTGCCTATTTTGCATTCTGAACATTCAAGTACTGATGTTTTTGAGAAAATACATTGTGATTTATGGGGGTCTGCTCTTGTTTTATCTATTGAAAAATTCAAGTATTATGCCTTTTATAATTGATGATTTATCTAAATATACATGGATAATTCCTCTTCAAAACATATTTGATTTTCTAACAGTTTATCTATCGTTTGAAAAGTATATTAGTAGTCAATTCAATAAATAGATCAAAGTCTTCCACTCAAATGGAGGAGGAGAGTTCATTAACCTTAAATTATCAAGTCATTTCCGCTCCATTTGAATTGTTCATTAAGTATCTTGCCTTTACACTCCTAAACAAACATGTATGGTTGAAAGGCGACACAAAATTATAAGAGAACTAGGTATGACAATGTTATTTCATAGTGGTACTCCTTTATTCTTATGGGTAGAGGCTTTCACAAATGTTGTTTATCTCATTAATAAATTTCCCTTCTCTACTCTTAATTCTAACACTCCTTACTTCCTATTACATGGTAAACATCATATTTATTCATTTCTTTGTATTTTTGGCTCACAATGTTTTCCCTACACTTGGGACACAAGATGAAATAAATTTGATCTAAAAAATATTCCATGTATTTTTGTAGGCTATAGTGATCAACATAAATGATATAAATGTTTTCATCTAACAAGCAAGAAATGTTTTGTCTCATGACATATTGCCTTTAGCGAATCAATATTTCCATATAAACAAACTAATAACAACAAAAAATATTGAGCTTCCTAATCATGTCTGTAGCATTTTTGACTCATGGCTAACTATTCCTGCTTTAAGTTCTACTGTAGATACCTTTAAAACACTAGCAGAACCGCCATGCTTGAGCTCTCTACCCACATGCACGCTTCATACCATATCTTCAAACAAATCAGCATGTTCCTCCTTTAAATTTATTCCTCCAGCTGATGCTGCCTTACAAATCCATAATGGCAGTACTATAACACAACAACAACAGCAACAACATCACAACATAACTACTCAGCCAGAGACACTATACATTCAAGAGGAGACAATAAACACCTCTTGCCCTGGCATCTTTAACTCTGTCGCAACACAATCTTGTCATGATGACTCTCACACTAATAAGTATATAGGCAATGATTCCTTATCATAACACTCTAGTCTATAGGAGATTACACACACTCTCAGTCGTGATACTTTCCACTCTGCAACAAAACATATTAATCAAAATCCCTTAGATCATCAACAGCTTCAGTAGCCGCACTATAACACCTTAACTACTCAGCAAGAGACAAAACCCTCAATTCCAGTTCCTCACTCTATAGTCACTCATTCACAACGTGTTCTACAAGAAGCTGCATAAACTTTATGTTACGATGCTTCTCACTTTACTGTAAAAAAGCTTATTTATGTTCCCTTAACTTTAGTTCCTCATCCTATGACCACTCATTCACAATGTGGCATCATAAAGCCAAATCTCAAATATGCATTAACATCTATTACCTTTGTTGGCATACCCCAAGAACCTCATACCGTACGATCCGCACTAGTTCACCTTGAATGGAAAGCAACAATGGAGGATGAACTCACGTCCTTACATTAAAATTAGACATGGCAACTTGTACCTCGCACCACATATATGCATATCACAAGTTACAAATGGATGTTTAAAACCAAGCTCAAATCTGATAGAACTTTGGATCGTTTCAAAGCTCATGTTATTGCCAAAGGTTATCACTAGATTGATGAACTAAACTATACTGAAAAATTCTCTCCAATTGTTAAGCCAAGAACCATTCGATTAATTATCACTATAGTCCTTGTTCATCACTAGCCCCTACGATAACTTGATGTTAAAAATGCATTTTTGCATGGTTTAATTTTTGAAAACATCTACATGGAACAACCACCAAGAATGAAAAATCCTTATCTTCCATAACATGTATGCAAGCTTCAACATGCACTCTATAGACTTAAACAAGCATTATAGAATATAGTGTTTGGTTTGATCGTTTCAGTGCCTTCCTTCTCAAATATAGCTTCCATTGCAGCTTAGCAGATCCATCTTTGTATATTTTTCATTATGATTATCGCTCTCTCATTCTTCTTCTTTATGTTGATGACATACTTCTTACATGAACTATTGATACACTTGTTACAGACTTCATTACTCTCTTCAGCTAGGAATTTGCTATGAAGGACTTCAGACCTGCTCATCATTTTCTTGGCATAGAAATTTTACCAACAACCAGTGATCTTCACTTATCACAATCTTATTATGCCTTTACAATTTTAGAACGTGCTAATATGGTCGATTGTAAACCAATGAGTACACCATTTGAAGCAAGAACTAAAGCTTCATCAAATGCTCCTCTTATGAAAGATGTCAGCTTCTTTCGATGGCTTATTGGCTCTCTATAGTATCTTATACTCACTTGACAAGACCTCCCCTTTAGTGTTAACTATGTCTTTTAATTCATGCATGCTTTTACTATTGCTCATTTAAAAATGGTTTGATGTATCTTACAATATGTCAAATGAACCATTAATAATGGTCTACATTTTACTTTTAATACTAAGCTTCATTTATTTGCCTTTTTAGATGCAGATTGGGCTAGATGCCTTACTACAAGATGTTCTACCATTGGTTATTGTATCTTTCTTAGTCGTAATCTCATCTCCTGGTGTGCCAAGAAACAACACACCATTTCACGCTCTAGCACTGAAATAGAATATCACGCTATGGCCAACACTGTCGCAGAACTTACATGATTGACCTACATCCTTCACGATTTACACATTCCACTGATATCTCCACCAGTGCTTTATTGTGACAATATTAGTGCTCTCCATATGACGGTCAATCATGTCTTCCATGCATGCAGCAAGCATATTGAAATTGATTATCATTTTGTACGCGAACAAGTAGCTCTTGGAAAACTTATTACGCAACACATTCCCACTTCTAATTAGATTGCTGATCTATTTACTAAGCTAGTGTCCAAAGCTGCCCTTCTTTGTTTTCAGACCAAACTTTGCTTCCAACCCTAATAACGTTTGAGGGAGGGCATTAACAACCATACAACAACAACAACAACAACAACAACAACAAACAAACAAACAAACAACACTATCTCATCTCCCTCATCTTCATGCAACTCTATAAATCAAAGATTTGCAGCAACAACATCACAAGAGCAGTCACAACATCAAAGCTTTACAACATCAATAGAAGATAGCAGCAGCAACATCACATGAACAACCACAACATCAAAGCTTTGCAGCAGCAACATCACATAATCTCCTGACCAAATCTTAATCAACTCATGTCACACCAACATCCAAGATTGTAGGGGAAATACTCTAACGACTACTACACCCTAGAATGGTAACTCACCATACATGGAAACTATAACTAGATGCAAATCAAAGACAAATCAACCTCCATAATGAAGAAATTCTACAACTATAGAAACATATACAACTATGGAAAGTCAATAGTTACTCATTTTTTTATATAGAACATCCTGCACAAGTTGTAATGTGTGCTCATGCTTATTCCTTCTTCCAATAAAAAGAGAATATTTACCACCATCCTATGCTATATTTTTATCTCTTACTTCTAATTAAATTTAAAATCAACAAATAAAGAAATAGATTTTATATGCTTCAAAAAATCCTTTTAAATTTCATCGTAAGTTTTTTCTGCATGTCTAGGTAATGACAGAGTCATGATACTTACAATTAAAATGAAAGTTGTCTCTCAAATTTATTTGGATAATATATCCATCAACCTTCATATATTGAGAATGTTTTCTCATGCTCTTTTATATTCATGAAAAATTAAAAGAAACTATTATATATAAAAAAACATTTCAAACTAATAAAAAATTTGAAAAACTTGCTTCTTGCATAAATTATTGAATTGTATATATAGACATGTTTTTGTTTACGAAAACTTTATGAACGTGGCTTTGTAATTTTCTTAGATTTTTAGAAAGTTTTATTTATTTCAAATCTTTTGAATTTTTTTCCCAAGTTTCTCAATGTTTTTGTATTAACTTTTGGGGATTTTTCTTGACTTTTATTATTAATTTTCGTCGTAGTCGTAGGAACATTTTCATCTAAAAGGTAACGAAAAGACATATAGAAAAAAATATGAATATAATAGTAGAAATAAAAGTGAAAAAAATCTTAATATATATATATATATATATCAAAAAATAATTACTGAAATAATAATTCTATTGGTTATGGAAACTATTAAGTATTGAAAACACAAATAGCATATCTTAATAACAATTTATACATTGAATTTTATATATTCTCAGCAAAGTTTACTCCTTTGTCTAGTTGCCCAACTTTGAACTCCAATGCTAGCTTTAAACTTCTGTTTCTCACTTTTCTCTAAAATCTGAACCAAATATATTAAAATCTCAAATCGCTTTTAATTAAACACATGCGAGCTCAAAAAAACCACTCAATCATCTATACAATAGACAACATTAATGTTCTTTTTATTCTAGTAAAATGATTTTCTCTTTCTTTGTCTGCTCACACGCTCACTTGTCCCCTTGCTGAAGAAGTTCCTGTAAAGTTGGACTTTTTTGTCTAGGTTTTTTTTGAAGGGTATTTAGGGTTGTTTGTTTCTGCATTTTAAAAACGTTTTTGATAAAATTTGAAAATTTTTATTTTTTTATTAACTTCAAATTAATATGTTTTTAGTGTTTTCAAATTATTTTGAAGTGCTGATGTCAAAAATGATTTTTAAAAAATAAAAAAACATCATTGACATATATTTTGGCACGAAAAGTTATTTGAAAAGCAACCACAACCACACTGCCAAACACACTCTTAAGGATGGTGGAGAGAAGAGATGGTTGGAGCTCCTTTTTTTTCATTATTTTTTTACATATGATTTGTTGTAATCTTAGTCTTTTGAATTTTTTTTCAATCCAAATTTTTAAGAAAAAATAACGATGGAAATTTAATCAACTGTGACCTACCCTTGGTGCTTATCTATTTTTTTTTATCAACCTGATTTTATTCAAATTAACCCTTCCAATCCTTAAATTAAGACTGACTTGACTTGAGTTGTAATATTCCTAACTTTTAAATACATATTTGGTCATTTAACCCTGTCAAAATTGTGTAAAATGTGGTAATTTTTTTTTAAAACAAGCTTCATAGTTTTCTGAACTTTTTCTTACACTAAAAATTATTTATACATAATCTCTTAACTTATATAAAAGCTCACCTGAAACAAGAGTAAATTAACTGGAAGATTAGTATCGGGTTTGAAGTGCCGATTAAATGTACCTGCGAAATCCATAAAAGATAGCATACACAGTAACCATATCTGTATCCATTAGTTTTAATAGTGTTTTTTTTTCTTAATTTATTATTTAAACAAAAACATCAATTTTAATCCTTGCATATACATAATTGTTAGCACAATATATTTAACAAACCATAGGAGCGAGCCCTATACTAAGTGATCCCCTATATATATATATATATATATATATATATATATATATATATATAATATTGTATCCAACATAATAAAGGTAACTTAAATAAATTCTAAATTTTTTTGTTTTTTATTCTAAATTTAATATCAAGTTCATATACAACATCTCACCTTGCATTTCTATATAAATAAATCCACAAAACATCTCCATAACAACACGGGGTATAGTGGAGAATAAATATTACATTTATAAGTATCATGCACTTCTGAAATATACATCATTTATAATATACATAATTCCACAATATTCATCATCTTACAATATATATTACACATTTACATAATATACACCATTTATAATTTTAGCCCCCCATCATTACAACTGGTTTAATGCTTAATTATACATCATGTACACATGTCCAAGATAAACTCTGTCTATATATAATAAATAATTATATCAAACCCTTCTTTAAAATAAAAAGAAGTAAGGCGATGAACATCTACTTGATACTTTAAAAGTATATGTATCCTCCGATACTAGTCTAAACTTGAATGTCTCTCTTGATTTTTCAAGAGAACATCTCCGATCAATAAATTAACTCAATTTAATCCATTTGTTACAATTACATATTCATATTATCATCCATATTTGAAATAAACATTTGTGGATGTACTTTTGTTTACCAACCATGTTCATTCCTTTCAAATACATATTATATCAATTTCAACCTACTAATTATTTTAGTTTATTTTCAAACCAATATATCTTTCATGCGTGTTAATATCACTCTTCAATTCTTAACATGCTTTATGCTCATTTTAGCCCTCTAAAGTTATTTATCAATCTCAAACAGATTTTATGTCATTTCTGGCTCATTAATAACATTAATTACTTCAAAATAATTATTATGACATCCTTAGCTCATTCATACAATTTATCGGTTCAAAACAATTATCATGCCATACTCGGCTCATTATTAATATTTATTTATCTCATAATATATTATGTCATCTTTGCCTAACTAAACACACCTTATTATTTTACGAGCATTAGGCTAATTTTTTTACTTCAAAACTATATCATTAAACACTATATCATTAAGGCATGAGTCTTTCATATCTCCATCATTATACCAAAAACATAACTTTATACAAATTCCACATTTCATTTTTAACACAAATATGCTATTTCGGCTTCTTATATTTCATCAAGTCACTTTAGTTACCAATTCATTTATCCATAAAAACTTCTGTCAAGTCATATTATCAACACATTAATCACTAACTAAATCATTTCTTCAAAGTATTTTATCAACACTTTACATGCAATTTGAATTTAATCATTATTTACCTAGAGACTTTGTACTCCTAACTTTCCTAGATATATCAACAATGATTCAACCATCCTTACATAGGAAATGCATATATTCATTCTTTCAAAATACTTATATTAGTTCCACACAACCTAACTCTTCACAATAACTCTTATCATGATTACTCTTTTATTTTATCATCAAAACTCATAATTTGTCATAGCCTTCTCAATTTATTTTTCAAGTATGTTTATTACTATACCACACAAATACCAAAACAACACATACAATCCAATTCAACAAGTTCTCATGCAATTTGAACAATTTCTTAACTTCCATACTTGTAGTTCATGCACCTAAATAAAACTATACCTTACTAACCATATCTTAGGCTTTAATATTAATTCCTAAACATTCAATATCATAAAATTAAACAAAATTTTATCTTTCCTAATCTTCTCACATGGTCAGCCTTAAAGTTATCATTAACTTATAATATTTGTTCTAACCTTTTACTTTAATTTTTTTTAACCATTGACATACAACTAACTGAATAATCTGTTAATACAATTATCCTCACAAAAAATCACATGAACTTTAGAATTTAAGATTTTAGGGTTTTTCTAATTCTTCCAATTCAAATCATTTCCATGCATTCTCATAATCAAACAACAATAGTAAATAGTCCAATTATCATTCTATTATAAAAATCCACATAAACTCTAATTTCAAGAATTGATGGTTTTTCAATTACAAATCAAAACCCAAGTAGAAATTGAAATATATTGGTTGGAAATATCTTACCAACTTCAAAAGCACTTAGTGGATTATGTTTCTAGCAACAATTCTCATGTTTTCCCATTCTTCTTCTTGTACTTTTTCTTTCACTAACTTCCCAAGTTTAAAAACTCTTCTGTCTTTCTAGATTTTTCTATCTTGGTTTGATATCCTAAGTAGAAATCACTCTTACATACTTTCCAGCTCAGATTGTTTTTTGAAAGAACAAGCATTAGATTTGAAGAAAAATAAAGAAAAATAAGTTTCCTATGCTCTTTAATGGTTCTCGGCCAGAATAGTGTCAAGGAGGAAACAATTGGCCAAAATTACAACGATACCATTAATGAATCCATGTGTTATTTTTTATAATTTTGTCTGACTATCGACAATCTCGGAAGACCTTCTCAAAATCTAATTGACCTGAAACTGTAAATCAAGATATAAAAATATATCTGGAGATCCCGCATAAAACTTAACCATGATTTAATGGTCGGATTTGACTGTTTTACATGATATCGTAAAACTGGACAGTATGTAATTTTTACCTCAAAATCTGAATTTGCGTGCTGTTTTATTACTTAATTCATTAAGATTTTAAAACTAATTCATTGAGGATTCCATCCATAATTATAACAAAACTTTTCTCATATGTTTCACCATTTTTGGTCAAAATAACACGATTGTACACGAGGATTATACCAGTGGTCAGTGTTTTTCGCATGTAAAATCATTTTATTAAAAAAAATTCACTCTATTATTATTATTATTATTATCACCTAAATTTATGAAATTATTTTACTTGATTGAAGAATTTATATGATTCGTTGTTGAGTTCACATTTCTTCTATTGATTTATAACTTTATATAATTTGAAATTTATACTATTTTTATTGGGGATCTCCACACCTAATAATAATAATAATTTAACTCATAATTTAGTATTTTTCAATTGGAGATTTCCTAATTTAATTGGTTTATAATTTTAAATTAAGAGTTTACATGAGTTGATTTTTCAATTGAGTTGAAAAACTATAATTTTTAATAAAGGGATATTTTCCTCCCCTCTCATCTCTCATTAATTATTTGGTTGCGTGCATGCTCGTTTGTCTTTTTTTCTGTTCGGAAACAAATTTTGCAATTATGGTACTTTCATGATGCAGATATTGTTGGTTTACAAACCATCGCAATCAATGAATTTTAGATACATTTTGATACTGTAATAACTCTTATTTTTTTATTTAATTATAAAGAATAAAAATTATATTTAAAAGAAAGATAATAAATTAGCGTGAGACTAGCGATATTACGTGTGCTTTATGATTAAATCTATTTTTATTTAATTATAAAATAAATATGTAGAAGAAAAATAATAAATAAAATTATAGAGGAAAACAATATTTGTTTTCCATCAAAATCATCTTCTCAAATCTATGTATTTTTTTTACAATAAATTTGAATAAAAAGTAAAAACAATAATAATAAAAAATAATTATTTAAATTAAAAAGGAAAAAATATTTTAATCAAAAACCTAATTTTTTATACAATATATTTATTTTTTATTTTGAAAAAAAACATGTTTTTTTTAACAAGAAACATTGTTTGTTTTTAAATAAAATATTATTATGATCATAAAAGCAAGTTTCCATCAAAAAAATTAAAAAACTCAGGAATTGATCATTTCTATATGCCTATACAAAAAAAAATATAAAAACAATAAATTTGAGAAGATTATATTAAAAATTTATAATAATGAATAAAAACAATTCTGCATATGAAACTAACACATAATCATCCATAAAATAATTAATAATATCATCACAAAACTCTCTCTATATAATTATAAATAAACTAAAATTTTAATATAATTCCTAAAAAAATAGGTTATCTTGAAACTTGTTTATTTTTTATAGAGGCACTTTGTTATTTTTTTTTTAGTTATCTTCCAATAGGAAATAATTTATAAATTTTGATAAATTTTACTATTATTAAAAAGTACTCCATAGTTAAACGGTAGAATATGATATTTTTTTATATCTATATCTTTAATATTTTGCTAGTTTATAATAAAAAGTAGCCTTTTAAAAAAAGGTATTTTAAAAACTATAATGAAAATATAATTATAAAAATAACTATTAATACACATATAAACATATTTGCTAAAAATAATAGTTTTAAAATGAAAATATATAGTCCTCATCAAAGGTTTACTTATTTTATTTATGTTTGTATTTTTTATTTATTTAATTGATATTCAATGCTCTATTAATGCTCTTAAAAGAGCTGACTTTCTGTATTTTGATTAATCTTATTTGTAAACCTATAAATTTAATGGATATTTTTTTTTCAAATTTTTAAAATCAAAATAGGCTGGACCTCAATTACTTTCAATGGATCTCCTTGAATCTTAAATCTAGGGATATATGGTTCTCCGGACATCCATGCTAGGGAAACAAATCTTCTTTTTATATAGTTGTTATAATCTTCTTTTATTGCTACTTTTTTTTACTTTGATTTTTTTAAATTAATATTATTTTTTTAGTTTTATTCTTCAACATTAAGTTTGTTGGGAATTGAGATTCTTGATTGAGCTCAGGTATAGGATTTAACATGTTGCGAGTTTGGGAAATAAAACTCAGGTTTACAAGATTCGTATGGGTTTGTTTTTTTTTTTTAAAAGCTCATGTTCTTTCATCTCATCTTTCAACATTTATTTAATTGGAGATTAAACTCTTTTATTTTTTCTCTCTTGCTTTTTATAAGATTTTTCACTGATTTTGAAAATGATTAGGTTATCTCTTGTTTTTTTTATTTTTTGTTCTTTGTTGAATTTAGCTTTTTTTTAATAATTCCTTTTTAAATTAAATTAAATAATTAAATATAAATGTGAGATGCTCACTTTATGATATTTTATTTGGTTTGCTTTTCAGCTCTTTGCTCTAAAGACACGTATGGCCTTTTTCAGTGTCGTCATGTAGCATTTTGCATTGGCGTTAGAATCTTCTTGGTAAGCTCTTTCTAGTGGTGGGGTAGTGTTCATGGTGGAGGGACAATGAGTCTCCAAAGAGCTTTTCTTTCTTCTCTTTTCAAATATGATATTGAAATCTAATTTTTTATAGTTAATTATTATCAAAAACAATTTATTGCTTTATTTATTGTTAATGCTTTTTTTATTATATTATGAAATTAACCGAGCTTATTAAACTCTGTCAAGTCAATGATCCGAGTTTCTGATTTTTCTTGGTTTTTTTAAAATACTGGTGTCTCATGAATATTTTTTATGTTAGAAAAAATTTGACTCGGTTTACAACATAACATAGACTACCCATCTAGTATCTAATATATAAATTAATAAAAGTCTTAAGACTCCAATCCTAATCTCCAACAACAAAAAGGTAGAATAAAAAAAGTGATAGTATCATAAAATCATCAATAAATTCAACTCTGCATAAACTAGACTAAAATCTAGTTCAGGACAGGTGACCCCCACCTTAGGCTCAGAGAGATTTTAAAAAAGCTCAGTTCATTTTTTTTGTAGTTCTTAATGCCACCTTATCCCTATATCTTTAGTCTTTGTATAGAGAGAGAGAGAGAGAGAGAGAGAGAGAGAGAGAGAGAGAGAGAGAGAGAGAGAGAGAAAAGAAACTGAGAAGTAGGGTTAACCCATATGATGATTGAGTGCACGTGTGGCTAGATATGTCCACGTGCACCTGTTTTATTCATTGAATCGATTGATTTGTTTCTTTACTCTCTCCATTTATATATTAATCTTTTTTACATTTCTTGTTGGAAGTAAACTGATTTATAGAAATTAGTTGAACCAGTTGACTGATTGGAAATACAATGACCGGATGAGGCAGAACAACAGAATGGAATAAGTTGAAGCAGTCAACCAGTTGAGAAATAGTAGATCAGTTCAGTTGGCAAAATACAATTCTTGTTTAGATTATGATTTTCTTACATTAGTTTAATTCCTTAATTGTCTAGGATTTTATGCCTATAAAAGGCTTGTAATTCAGCATTATTAGATAGTACAAAAAGACATTGAATAGCCAAGAGAGTTTAGAGATAAACATTTAATAAAAGTATACATTCCTCTCAATTGATCTTGTTCTTGAGTTTTTTATTTTATTTTGTATCATTATTTTTTATTTTATACCACACCTATCTTTCTTCCAATATTTCTTACCCTTTTATCTTTGTCTCTCTACTAACTGTCATCTCCATGCATGGTCCCTGTTTAGTGCAATTTTACTGATCATAGAGTATAGTAGAAGATTGTGATGGATATGACGATGATGAAATTGAAGAAGAAGATAATTTTGATTAATTTGCACAATACGAATGTGTAATGCCATAAAATGCAATGTAATATTTTTGGATGAAATTAACTTTAATGTAATGACAATGATATTTATTTATTATTAAATCACAATAAAACGTTTAGTTTATATGATTTTATTATTATACACATAACTTGTGTTATTGTGTTGTGTGTGCTGCTGTGATTTTAAGTATTTGTAGGATGGATACATAAGGAATACAAATATAGTCTGGCAACATAAACTATTTTGCACCAATGGAAATACCATCAGACCTGTAAAATACAAATAGATACACCGACGAATTAAGTCCATCGATATATTTCAAAGAGCATTGGAATTGTTCTCTTCTCATCGAGATCGTTCATTGTGTTCAATACATACGAGATCACCGATATTAATGTCTGTCGGTATTTTTCCAAGAGCTAATATATTGTTCACTTCTCACTTGCACTGTTTATTACTGTTTAGTACATATGAAATCATCGACTATTAATATACGTTGATAATTTCCTGAGAGTTAAGGTATTGTTCACTTCTCACTTGCACTGTTTATTACTAATCAGCATATATAGAATCATCGATGGACGAAAAAAGTAGTGAGTGATAGTTATCGAGTTTCTGGAAATTTTTGATTAAATTGAAAATTTCAATTAAACTTTACAAATAGATACACCAACGTAAAAATTAAAAATATTAATATTTAATTATCCGTCGATAAAACCTTTAGTAAACAAGCCTCAAATCAAAAGACCAGAATTTCTAAAATCAGAATGAACAAGCATATTTCTATTCTTCTCTCTTCCTCTACAACTTCTTCTATCTTCCTCCCAAATCTTCATCTTTCTCTCTTTTTTCTCTCTCCTTCTATCCTCATCCCATTATCTTCTCTTCTCTTCTTCTCCATGTGTAGATATATGTTGCTCTACATGTATGTCATGTTTTCTTCTCTATTTATTTAATGATTTATTCATAATTGTTTTTCTCTTCTTAGGCTCGGGGGAAAACTCAACATTAAAGTGTAATTCTTCTTTTTCTTTTTTTTTGTATTTTGTATTTTTTCATTTTTTCATATGTTTTTGATATTTTTATGTTATTAATAATTGTATAAATGTTATTGGGATTTTTTTATTTTTTTATTTTTCTATTATTAATAATTGTATAAATGTTAATGAAAATATATTATTTGTTTAATTTTTTGTTATAAATAATTGTATAAATGTTGATGGAAATTTTTTAATTTTTTAAAATTTTATGTTATAAATAATTGCACAAATGTTGATGGTGATTTTTAAATTTTTATGTTATTCATAATTGCATAAATTTTATCAGAAGTTTTTATTTTATTTTTAGTTTTTATGTTCTTTAATGATTGTATATAGATTGTTATAATTTTTTTAATTTTTTTTAAATTTTAAGTTCTTTAATGATTGTATATAGATTGGTGGAATTTTTTAATTTTCTCTTATTAATATGGTTAGCTAATTGATTTGTTGGTGTTAACAAATAATTTTTAATTTCATGAAAAATAAAAATTATTTAAAAATTAAAAAAAAACAAAATAGTTGCCATCATAAATAAAAAAATTAAAAATAGCCAAGATAATAGTTAGGATAAATGAATTGTTTTTATTATGAAATATTGATTCTACAGATCCTTTAATGTGTTTATATTAACCTCCTATGATCATTTCACAAATGGTCGTAGTAAAGTTAATTCAAAATTTGGTTAAATTAACATAATTGAAATCGATTAACATAGATTGAAATAACATAAATTGTTTTGTGGCAATCCAATTTAAATTATTGTGTATTTGAAAGTTTAAAATTTTAGGTAGTCTTCCGTATAAAGGCGGAGTTGCCAATGCTTTTTTTTTTAAAAAAAATATGAATGGTTTACAGTACCTTAATTCTTTAATTTGTATAGATGTCTAGAGAAAAATCGATAGCACGTTATACAAAGAAGATCATTACTAGTTCTTCTAGTAGTGCTTTTGACGACCATGAGTTGTTAGGTGCCGATTAAGAACATGCACCTGAGACATAAGCATCCACTCATAGCATAAGCTCATCGAGTGCAATGCTGCCACATCAAGGGGGGTTACTTCACAATAAGATTCATTTACCTAGAAGTGTTGGGCTTAGTGGAAGAAAGACCTTTTAATGTAAGTTTATTTCCATTCACATCGATATGTTAATAATTTTTGAAAAATTAATTTCAATTAACGAATACAATTACAGGTTTACAAACATTGAGACTGCTAGAACCATAACATTAGTGATGAAATCATCGATGGAAATTTCATGATTTTAATGGAGTCAGATTTTCAAACATCCTAAATGGAAACCTATGATGGATGCATGGTTTAGGCGGTTTAAAGTTAGCTTTAACTTCAATATTTTTTTATTATGTTAATTTGGTTAGTTTATTAACTTATTAATGAAATTTTTCTTGTACAAATTTTAACTGCAATGAAACATTTGAATGGGATAGAGTTGACAATGTTATTGCAAGAAAGATTTGGGAGAATTACGTTGCAATTAGGTAAGATTGAAATCAAGATAAATTTTTTTAATCCTTTTATTCATTTACTAACATATAATTCATTTGTACCTATATGTTGTGTGATTTTTGGTACGAGACTCAAAAGAAAGCAAAAAAATATGTGAAAGAAAAAGAGCTTCCAAGCTGGAAGGATTTTAGATGATTTGGAAGGAATTTAGACCTCTGTACATCTTAGAGGTTGTATGAGCGGAATATATTTAGCACTTGACATTCGATCATTTCGTGTGAAGATCATACTATGGTGCAAAAAACCAGAACTGATGTGTTCATGATTTCGTTACCACTCACACTAGTGACTCCATTCCGTTTATTTCATATATGAAGTGGATGGTAAGATTCTTTTTAATCACATCAATTTTGTAATAAATATTTGAATTTTATATTAATTTAATTTTTTTAATTGCTTTTTGTTTCTATTTAATAGATTATTTTTAAAATATATATTTTTTAAATTATTGCTGACGAGGTTAGCAACGGACATAATCCATCAGTATATTCTAGAAAGTTGAAAATTAATTACTATAAATGCCACTACTACTATTTACTCACCAATGATTTATTTGACGGTTACATATGAAATTCACCAACAGATGCAAAAAAATCATTGATGAAATAACATACAGTTTTTTTATTGGTGATATGTTATATTCAACGATAGAAGCACCGACGAAATGAAGTAGGTAAAGTTTTTTTTGACATGTTTTGTTCGTCAATAAATCCATTTGTAAAATTATTACCGACGGACCCATCAACATACCAAAAATCATTGATGAAAGTTTTTTCGACAGATTATTTCTATTAATGATCACATCGACAAGTTTTATGCTAACAGATTGAGTAGAAATATCGATAGAAAAATCCATCGGTAATTCTAAATATTCTAGTAGTGGAGAGGTACAAAGTAAGGTTAGTGGCAAAAGGTTATAATCAAAAGTATAAGATTGACTATGATGAAGTATTTGCTCTAATTACTAGATTAGAGACCATTCGAGTAATCATTGCCACCATTGCCTAACATAAATGGAGAATCTATTAAATGGATGTTAAATCAACTTAGTATGCATTGAAGCAAGCCCCAATGGCTTGGTATAGTCGCATTGATAGCTATTTCTTAAAAAAAATGGATTTGTTAAATGCTCCTATGAATATGCTATTTATGTAAAGATAAGAAAGAGTGGTGATACTCTTATTATATGTTTGTATGTGAATGACTTGATCTTTATAAAAAATAATCCAAAGATGTTTGGAGACTTCAAGTAAGTAACGATCAAGTGTGACACACTTCAAAGCATTAAAGTGAATGCTTCAGTATATTAAAAGTACTATTGATTTTGACTTGTTCTATAGTTATTCTAATAGTTTTGAACTTATAAGTTATAGTGATAGTGATTGGGCTTGAGATATGAATGATAGAAAGAGCACTATATATTTTGTTTTCTACATGGAGTTCAAATAAGCAATCCATAGTCATTTTTTCAACATGAAGCTGAATATATAGTTACTATATCATGTGTTTATCATTCCAATGGCTAAGGAGATTATTGAAATTAATGCCACAAGAAAGGCCTACTAAAATTTATGTGGAAAACTCATCAGCCATTACATTAACAAATAATCCAATATTTCATGATAGATGTAAGCATGTCGACATATAAGATTTCATTACCTATAAGATTGCATTGCAAATAAGGAACTTGAAGTCAAGTAAGTGAAGACATAAGACCAAGTTGCGGATATCTTCACAAAGCCACTTAAATATTATGTTTTTATCAAGATAAGAGATATTTTAAGAGATATAAAGAAATCAAGTTTAAGAGGGGATGTTGAAAGCAAACTAATTTCTAAAAATTAGTTGAACTAGTTGATCAGTTGGGAATAATTGACTAGGTGAAACAGAATAACCAGGTGGAATAAGTTGAAGCGGTGTACCAATTCAGTCAGCAGAATACAATTCCTATTCAAATTAGAATTTTCTTGTATTTGTTTAATTTCTTAATTGTCTAGAACTTTATGATTATAAAAAGGCTTGTAATTCAACATTATTAAGTAGTATAAAAAGAGAAAGAATAGTTAAGAGAGCTTAGAGAGAAACACTTAATAAAAGTATACCTTCCTCTCAATCTTCTTCTTGTTTTTGAATTTTTTTTTTACTTTGCATTACTGTTTTTGATCTTATACCACACATATCTTTCTTTCAATAAGTGGTATCAGAGCTTAGGTTTGGTTATTTAACATGGTTAACAAACTTCTCACTTTAATATCCTAGTTTGACAAATGACAACTATAAAACTTAGTGTATTCGAGTAAATGCTTGGCTAGGTTCCTAAGATGTATGAGGGATAGTTGAAAAAGGCTTTGAAGAGCCTATAAATGGAGCAACGTTGACTTCATCCCAAAAGGAGGTCATGAAAAAGACACAAAGGAACGATAAAAAAACACTAAAAATCATCTAACAATATCTAGATGATGCCACTTTTGAGATAATGGCCAATGTAACCACCATTAAGCAAGCATGAGAAGTTTTGCAGGAGTTAAACCAAAAAGCTGAAAATATAAGAAAGATACGTCTACAAAAACTACGTGGTGACTTTGAAAAGTTACATATGCTTGAATCAGAGAATATTTCAGAATACTTTACAAGAGTATTGACCATATATAATCAAATGAAGAGATATAGGGAGAAGATGGAAGAGACACGTGTGGTAGAGAAGATCCTACGCTCATTACAAAAAAAATTCCATTATGTGGTGTTCATGATAAAGGAGTCCCAAAATATGAATGTTCTTTCAATTCAAGGTCTCATGGAAAAATTACAAGCCTATAAGAAAAGATTCAAGAGGATGTAGCTGCACAAACACTATTTTCAAAGCAATATGGTTTTGGATATTTCCATGGGATAGAGAATGTAGACAAAGAAAAAGAAGAAGAGGAAGAGGCAGGTTTAGAAGAGAAGGTCGTGACAGCCTCAATAAGTCAACTAGTCGACCGCATGAAGCAAACTAGTTAACTGGTTATACTAACGGTGGCAATCCAAAATCCAAGTTTGACAAATCAAAAGTTAAATGCTATAATTGTCAAAAGGTAAGTCATTATGCTAAGGATTGCTAAAGTCCAACCAAGAGAGTTGAGAAGAATGCAAATCTAGTGAGACCATTTATTAATCTAAATTCTTTTCTTTCCTTCTTTTTTCCCCTTAAAATCTTTCTTAAAACTGTGATCATAGAAGGAATCCACTCTATTACTAACGCATGATGAGAGAATGCAAGACAAAGAGAACATTTGGTATCTAGATAGCAGAGTCAACAACCACATATGTGGAGACAAAAACAACTTCATGGAGCTTAATGAAGCAATTAGAGGTAATGCCAACTTTATGAATCATTTAAAGGTTGCCATCAAAGGAAAATGTATAATTTTGATTAAATTAAAAGATATAAGTCATCAATTTACTGGTGATGTTTATTATATACAACGGTGAAAAACAACATATTAAGCTTAAGACAATTATTGGAGAAAGGGTATGAGATTAAGATAAAAGATTGTATTTTGACATTACTTGACACTAAAAGAGCTATGATTGCAAAAGTAGCCATGAAAAATAATAAAATATTCTTGCTAAACATAAAGACAGATGTGCCTAAATGCCAAAATACCTGTGTGAAGGATGAGACTTGGCTTTGCCATATAAAATTTGGGCATGTAAACTTTAATAGCTTAAAGATGATGACACAAAAGGAGATGTTGAAGTGTCTACCATCCATTATACATTCAAATCAGTTATGTGTAGTATGTTTAGTTGAAAAGCAATTTTCCAAGAGCTTTCCGAAGGAATCTACATTAAGAGCAAGTAAACCCCTACAAGAAATACATGTCTATGTTTTTGGTCCTATCAAACCATATTTGTTTAGTAAGAATCTATATTTTCTACTTTTTATTAATGATTATAGTAGAAAAAACTTGGGTATACTTCTTAAAATAAAAGTCTATTGTGTTTAGTTGTTTTAAAAAGTTTAAGGCATTAGTTGAAAAAAATGGTTATTCTATAAAATCACTTAGAACAGATAGGGGGTGAATTTTGTTCTAATGATTTTAATGACTTTTATAAGATCATGGTATAAAGAGACTCCTAACAGTGCTTAGATCCCCACAATCAATTTAGTCGAAAGAATAAAAGCATCATCAACATTGGAAGAAGTATGGTCAAAACCAAGAAAATACCTAAAGAGTTTTGGGCCGAAGCTGTTGATTGTGCTATTTACTTGTCAAATAGGTGTACTACTAAAAGCTTAAATGACATGACTCCACAAAAAGCATGGAGTGGAAGAAAGCCAAGTGTTTCTCACTTGAAAGTTTTTGAGAACATTGACTATGTGTATGTAGATGATCAAGTAACGACAAAGTTAGATGACTAGAGCAAAAAGATAATATTTATAGGTTATGAATAAAAGTTCAAAGAATACAAACTTTACAACCCTAATGAAGGAAAAATGATGATTAGTAGAGATGTTGAGTTCAATGAAAAAGAAGTATGAGATTGAGAGGTAGATGATAGTGAGAAATATGACTTCTTACTAATTTTTAATGAAAATGAGGAAAGATATAAATATCATCAAGAACCTATATTTACACCTCCACACACACCAATGAGCTTAAATTGTCCTTCTTTTTCCTTTTTTTCTTTTTCTAGTGGAAACTTAAGTAGTGGCACTTCATCAAGTCCACTAAGAAAGATGAGGAGCTATAATGACTTATATGAGGTAACTAATCCTATTGATGATGTTATACTATATGATCACTTTGCTACATGTGATCCTATAGTGTTTGAAGAAACAATAAAGGATGAGAAATAGAGAATTGCTATGGATGAGGATATTGCATCAATTGAGATGAATGACATGGAAATTGGTTTCTAGATCAAGTAAAAACAACCAATAAATGTCAAGTGAATCTTAAAAGAAAAAAACAATGCCAAAGGATAGGTGAAACACTACCAAAAAATTAGCAAATACAAGTGGACACACCGACAACAATATTTTATTGGTAAATTATGGTGAATTTTTTCGACTAAATATGCTCTCGTAGTAGCCATTGGTAAATACCGACAAAAATATTCCCTTGGTATGTACCGAGGAATTACAGTAAGAAAAGAAGGAATGAAAAAAGAGAGCCAAAAAGTACAATGACATGTCATTTTTACAAACATAATTACTGATGAATTTAAATCTGTTGATTAAATCCATCTGTAATATTTGATTTATGACCTCACAAGCGACCCTCCTCTCTCCATCTCTTATTTCTTATTCTTTCTTTATTTTTCTCTGCAACAAACATCATAAACCCCCTAATTTTATCACAAATCAACCTTTCACTACAAATCCAGCCACCACAACACTTAGTTTGTCAGCATCCCTGTTCTGATTCAAATTTGATTAAGGATTGCCCAATTTTATTTGAACTCAATTTTAAATGTTAATTTTTATTGCTTATTTTTGTAGTACATGTATTTTGTTTGGGTGTTTACTTGTTTTATAGCCTTTTCTCATAGAAATTTATTGTATGAATGTATGATTTGTATATAATAGGATTTGTTTGAGATTTTGTAAAATTTTATTTGTTTGTAAATTGAAGAAATTTAATTTGAATTTTGTGACTTAGGTGTTTTGTGATAAAATAAATAATAACTTATTTAATGAGTCTGTTTTATATTTTATCAATTTTATTACTGAGTTGAAAGTTGAATAGAAATTTGAATTTATATAAATAATTGATATTGAATTAGTTGTACTATTAAAATAGTTTGAATACGTTTAAGTTAAATCAATGTTTTGTTATTTATTTAGTTTACATAATTAATTAATACATGTTGTCATCAATATTCTACATAAGTTTGATATAAATAATGAATGATTGTTTATAGATATATCGATATCCACTCGAAAGGTTGCGTAGGATTGAAGTAATGTAATGAGATTTAGGGTTTTATTAATTATACATTATATAATCCAAGAAATATTAGTGTAGGCAGTATTAGATGTCCATGTAAGAGATGTAAGAATAAAAAAGTTTCTCGATCTAGATGTTGGATTATAGAGAGATACCTGTGTTGGTTTGCACACGAAGAACTATATGTTCCTCACGAGACCATGGTAGAAATGATGGTTGGGTCAAATTTTAGTTCTAACAATATGCATGAAGTTGTAGATGACAATAGTAATCTTTATAGGAATATGGCTATGGATGCGATGAGAATGAATCAGGGTTATGCTGATCAATGTCCAATAATAAATGAATAACCTAATATAGGATGACAAGGTTTTTTGATCTTTTATAAGATTCTAACGAGCCGTTATGGAATGGGTGCACAAGTTATAGTAAATTTTCGATCGTTGCATAGGTGTTCACTATCAAGTTAGATCACAGGTTGAGTGTGGCTGGTTATGATAAAATTATCGAATGAGCAAAAATCATTTTACTTTAAGGGAATAAGTTGAAAGAGAACTTTTATGCTGTTAAATCCATGATGAAACCCCTCGACCTATGATACTAGAAAATTAACATGTGTCCAAACTTCTGCATGTTATACTACCTTGAAAATGCATAGTTAACCGAGTGCAGAACATGTGAGTATGCTCGTTAAAAACCCAAAACTAGCAAGGGAAGGACTCTTGTCGTACATAGAAAACTTAGATACTTTCCAATTACACCTAGATTACAAATGTTATTTATGTCATCAAAGACTACTAAGCATATGACATGACATGACATGACATCATTTACATGATGCAATGGATGGAGTGATGGTGCACCCTTCTAATGGTAAAGCCTCGAAACATTTTAATAGGGTATATCCTCAATTTTCATTGGAATCAAGGAGCGTGTATCTTAGGTATATGTACAGACGGATTCAATCCATTTGGGTCATTTACTGCTCCTTATTCTTGTTGGCCGGAGATACTCACGATGTACAACTTGCCACTAGAGATGTGTATGAGGTCGGAGTTCAAGTTTTTATCTATAGTCATACCCGGTCCTAATAGTTCGAGTTGGAATATAAATGATTGTCTTCATCTATTAATTGATGAGTTGAAGCAGTTGTAGTCATCCCCAGGGCTTTGACATATGATGTATCAAGGAAACATAATTTTCAGATGAAGGCAGCTTTGATGGATAATCAATGATTTTCTTATGTATGAAATGGTTTATGGTTGGAACACGTATGGAAAATTAGCATGTCCATACTAACAAGGCCTTCATGTTAACAAATAATGGTAAACAGTTTTTTTTTATATTGCCTTAGAGGGTTCTTACTAACAGATCATAAGTACAGAAAGAACATAAATGATTTCTTTGTTGACAGAGTTGAAAGAGACGTTGCACTGCCACTACCATCGGATGAAGAATTGTATGACATGGTGTCAGAGTACGACGGCATTGTGTTTGGTTTTCAATTTGGAAAGTAGAAGTTTCTTGGTTTTGGTTGGACCTATAATTGGGTAAACGAAGTATTTTCTGGGAGCTTCCTTATTGGAAGACTAATACCCCTCGCCATAACTTTGATGTCATGAATATAGAAAAAAAACATGTTTGAAAATATTTTCAATGCGGTTATAGACATGAAAGGGAAGACAAATAAAAACATTAAGGCTAGAATAAATATATCTTTGTTTTGTCACTGTAAAAAAATAAAGTTAGTTTATGATAGGTCATGGGTCGTAAAGCCCAAAGCTAGCTTTATCTTAGACAAAAATGCACAACTACTTATCTACTAATGGCTTAAGAGTTCGTGTTTTCCTAATGGACATGCTTTGAACATATCTTGGTGAATTTGGAGGATTGTAGATTGTATGGAATGAAGAGTCATGACTGCCACGTGTTTATGCAAACACTCATTCCACTAACTTATCGAGATTTAATGTCAAATGAGATATGAGAAGCAATCATGGAGATCAGTCACTTCTTTAGAGATATATGCTCTAACAAGTTGCAAACACAACACATGAAGCATTTACCCATACATCTACTATTTGAGGTAAAATTTTAAGGTCCAGTCCAATATAAATGGATGTATCCATTTGAGATGTTAAGAATTATTACACATGCATTATAATTAAAACTCTATTGTCTTTTTTTTTAAATTCAAAGCATTTATTTAATTCCATGCAGGTACTTGTTCAACCTTAAGAGAAAAGTAAAAGAACAAGGCGCATGTTGAGGCTTCGATATACGAGGTCTATATTGTTGAAGAGATCTCAACACTTATCTCGCACTATTTCAAACCTCACTTGAGAACAAGAATCAAACGCGTTATTCTAAGGTATAATGATGGTGGGGAAGTGCCTTCAAGTGAGAACTTATCAATATTCTTCCATCTTGGACGACTCATAAAAAAAAATACTACAAGGAGAAGATATTTGATAAAAATAGAATTCAGATAAACACATAGTTATGTGCTATTTAACTGCAATGAACTGAGATCTTTTATTTAATAAGTATAATACTCCAAATGTTGTTATTTTTTAACAATTTATCTCTTATACTATTATAAACTGATTAGATTGATGAATTCCTCGTAGGCAACATCGTCAATTTTTATTATCAAAAAACTCACAGCCGATTGAATCCCAAATCTTTCGATTACAAGATGAACAATTTTTCACGTGGTTCAGAATACATGTAAGGACTATTTAATTATTCTTATATCCCAGTAAGTTCATTACACATTTCTTGTTAACTATGATAGAGATGTAATTCATGTACCATTTTTATAAATTGGAAAGGAAAGCTATTGTTACTTTGAATTTACTAAGTCTAGGTCCTAAAAGATAGGAAGTGCTATAACAAGTATTTCATCAATGAACATGTGTTTCATACTAAAGAGTATGGTTAAGGTAGAAAGACATATAACAATGGGGTCTGTGTTAAGAGATCAACTTCTAATGAATTTGAAGCTGACTACTTTAGGAAGTTAGAAGAGATTATTGAATTGCAATATTATAATAAAAAAATATAATTTTTTTATTCAAATATTGATATTAGTATAATACCACTAATAAAAGAATCAGAATAGATTCCCATCATGTATGGTGTTGTGTCAAAGTAGCAAAGTAAGAATGTTTTTTGGAAAATAACATAGTTGGAAACTTATATTAAAAAATAGCACATTTTAAATAGTTGTCGTTGACACCTACAACAATAAAGAAAACTTAATTCAACCCTTTTATTTTATATCCTTTTAAGTAAAAAAATATCAATAAGTGTAAGATTAAAAAAAAAAGTAAGAAGTAATTGATTACCTTATCACACAACATTTTTTTTACTGTGATATTAAGATATTATGACTCTTGAAATTGTACAATTTTCTCTAATAAATTTTGGATTGTAATATTTTCAAAAAATAAATTAAAATTGGTACTATACTATTTTGGAAACAAACTCTCAAATTAAATGAGTTGAAGGCTGGTTCTTCAGATATATATATCTTTCATTGAACGTCTTGCCAAGTGTTTTTAAATAAACCAATTATGCTCGCTTGTTTTTCAAAATGATATCATGAAGGAAAAATAATAATAAAATAAAAATCACCCCATCTTAGTCAGCAGTAGCGGGTAAGAGTTACTGCTTCTGGTTGACGAAGGCAGTACTGGAGGCAAAGTCGAGTTCACGCGTGCTTGACTGGTTGCCGGTCTCTCTCTCTCTCTCTCTCTCTCTCTCTCTCTCTATATATATATATATATATATATGCTCGATATATGTTTCATGTGCAGTGTAGACTAGAAAAGCTATATTATTTTACCTTGTTCATTCGTATAAAGTGCATCAGCATCAGCTAATTTATTGGAAGCTTTTACCAGATTTTGCTAGAAATATTCAACTAATTGTCAAACTTGAAT
>Ga0325414_1000752_pt1 | contig 28389 bp, 25 predicted proteins | sample PopdelMetagenome_8_FD_206183 | JGI IMG/M metagenome (GOLD analysis project Ga0325414, IMG submission 206183) | Populus deltoides microbial communities from Bellville, Georgia, United States - Leaf-PdKOR-R3 | ecosystem: Host-associated > Plants > Phyllosphere > Phylloplane/Leaf | place: USA... | reverse complement strand
TAAGAAGAAAATAATAACAACAATAATAAATCCGAATTTAATATCCTAAATATGATAGGATCAGATTTGTTGCCCTATAGAAGTCCCATATAAGCTAGGAGAAATCTAATTTGGAAGATTTGTGTTGCTGCCCCTTTTAAATCCTTGATAAGCTTGGATTTCCTTCTTTAACATGGATAAATAAGCAAACAAATTTTCCCATTTGTTGCTAATTTAATTACTTTCTTTTCTAGGTTAGGAAAAAAATTAAATAACACTTCCCTATTTAGGAATCAGATCTGCTTCTTTAAGTATCTTTGCCCTAGCTCTTGTAATTGGCCCAACCTCCGATGGGTCGTTGGCATGATTTCGCTTAGTATTGGGTTGATCCTCATCAAAGAATTATATGAGGTCTACTTACAATTAAACCCAAATAATATTAAAAAAACCCCTAAACTAAGAAGAAAATAATAACAACAATAATAAATCCGAATTTAATATCCTAAATATGATAGGATCAGATTTGTTGCCCTATAGAAGTCCCATATAAGCTAGGAGAAATCTAATTTGGAAGATTTGTGTTGGTGCCCCTTTTAGATCCTTGATAAGCTTGGATTTCCTTCTTTAACTTGGATAAATAAGCAAACAAATTTTCCCATTTGTTGCTAATTTAATTACTTTCTTTTCTAGGTTAGGAAAAAAATTAAATAACACTTCCCTATTTAGGAATCAGATCTGCTTCTTTAAGTATCTTTGTCCTAGCTCTTGTAATTGGCCCAACCTCCGATAGGTCGTTGGCATGATTTCGCTTAGTATTGGGTTGATCCTCGTCAAAGAATTATATGTGGGTATGTATTGTTATTTTGTTATGATAAGTATGTATCTAAGAAAGCTTGGAAACTTGTTAGAGTTATTTCATATTAATTTAGCATGTATCAAAATTCTGTTAGATGACTTAAATGGTATAATTGTCTTATATCAAAGATTTGGTAAATGAAAGATAGTTTAAAGTTGGAAATAATAAGAAATTATGTATACACATTGGAAAGATATTAACTTAAATGGTTGAATTAGTTGATATGACCAAATTATAAACCATTAAGGGTTTAAGTGAGATTATATAAAATACTGAATTAACAAGGAATGAATTAATAAAAAATTCAGTGATGCTTTATTAGCATGAAAAACTCAGAAAATTGATATGGTTACAAAATATGAAATGGAAAAGTGTGTGTCAAATAATTAAGGACAATCATAGAGATTTTTATATGTTGAAGTTAAAGATAATAATTATAATGATGCAAAGCAATGTGAAGTAAGAATTGTATTAACATGAATATTGATTCATGTGATGGAATTGTTGATATACTAATAATGGGTCCCTCCTTTTAAATTACGAGAGGCATCAAAAGCTGGACTTTCAACTAGAGAAGGTGGGTTAACAGGAGGAGCAAGTTGGTGTTTGGAACCTTAAACCCTTTTAAATTTATTAAATTCCTATCAATATTTCTATATTTGTTTTTATTAATTGTTAAATGTTCTTAGAATGAAAAGAATTGAATTACGTCATTGAAATAGAAAGATATGTTTTATGATTGAAATGAAAATAAATATTTGAATTGTTGAAAGAGGAATATATGTTCTTTGTGTAAAAGGTTATGAAAATTTTGTGCTTAGTTGTCATGTTATGAAACTAAGGTTATGGAATTATCTACTTAATTGCCCATGTAAATAGGGCTAAGGTTGTAGAATTGATTTCTTAGTTGTCGTGTCATAGAACTAAGATTGTTGAATTATTTACTTGACTGTGTAAATGAGGCTAAGGTTATGGAACTGATTACTTAATTATCGTGTAATGAAACTAAGATTCTGGAACTATTTACTTAGTCGACCATGTAAATGAGACTAAAGTTATGAAACTAATTACTTAGCTGCCATGAAACAAAACTAAGGTTATGTGTTTTTACTTATTTGGCTGTATAAATGGTGATTATTATGGATTGTAATAGGTTGGTTGGGTGGAAGTTATTAAGAATGAGATTATTGTAAAGCCCCTGTATAAAATTGACAAATCTAAGTTAAGTTTGATAAATTAGGGAGAAACATTTTGTGAATTGTGATGAACATTCTCACGAGATTAATTTAATTTTCAGATGTGATAATGTAATAAATCCGTATGTGAAATATTAACTAGCGATAAATCATGTAAATCTCCTAATAAAATAAAATAATGATTTGAAGGAGGAAATTTTGTAAATGTGATGCGGATTAGCCCAACACCAAGCGTAATCATGCCAACGACCCATTAGAGGTGCCAAATGGGCCAATCACATGAGTTAGGGCAAAGAAGCTTAAAGAAGCATTGAATGGGCTTATTAAGAACATATGGAGCAAAATGGACCTAGAGGGGCGTGAGACATTTAAGGAGCATGAATGACAGCCTTTAATTCATCTAGATCAGGTCCAAGAAGAGCCCAATTCACGTGGAACAAGGGGTTGATGTGTCTGGCCCAATACCAACCTTGTTAGGCTTGTTCTTTTCCTAATGCTACAAGGATAAAAGTCAGCAATTTATTCTCTTAATTAAGTAAGGAAGTTGGCCATATCTTATTCCTAAACAGGGGAGGAATATTTAATTGGTTTGGGTGTTGTTTCCTCGTTTTTGCATATTTCATTTCTGTTTTTATTCGAGTCTTCAGTTTTGTTTGTATTTTGGATAGATTTGCTTGCTCTCGTGAGACTATAATCGCAGTTTTGTTTTTGATTTTTATTGCTTCTTAAGTCATGTATACATATTTGGATTGCGCTGCTAGGATTGGTTCTATTTGGTGTAGGTTTCAGTTCTGCAAGAATCACAAGATGGTGAGACAAGAGGTGTGAGTGTGTGAGGATATTAAGAGTGTTTGAGCGAAACACGAGCGACGTGAGGATATTTTACCACTAACCAATTTTTGCAGGTACTATCATGTCAGATCAAAACAACACACCAGCCCATCCTGAGGGAGAACTTAAGTTCTAAATGCACATGACGCAGATGATGGAGAGGATGAATTTTCTGATGGGGAACGTGTGTGATAGACTTGATAGGGTGGAGAAACATGTTAACGTGGTTGGAACATGTACCCAAGAGGTGAGAAAGTTGGGGCTGAACCGAAATCAAACAGTGGCAATAAGGTCGAAAGGATAAGGTGGGCTGATTGTGAGGATTTTGAGGAGGCTATTGATGATATTGGTGATGGTGGTTTTGAGGATGAGGCCATGGGACATCAGAAAGGTTTTCGGAAGCCTAGAAACCGAATGGATTTTGGGAATAGAACTAGGGACCAATTCGGCCAAAGGGAAAATTTCTGTAATGTTGGGGGACATGCTGATTTTGATGGTGATTTGGATGCTATCAAACTGAAAATACCTTGTTTTAAAGGTAAAAACGATCCCGAGACATATTTGGAGTGGGAGAAAAAGGTGGATTGGATTTTTGATTGCCATAACTTTTCGGAGGTGAATGAAATTGGTAGTCATTGAATTCACGGATTATGCACTGATTTCGTGGGATCAAAATTTGATTAGTTGAAGGAGGAGTGGAGAGAGGCCATTAGCATCGTAGGATGAGATGAAAGTGTTGATGAGAAGATGATTTATGCCTAACCACTATTATAGAGATTTGTATATGAAATTGCATGGTTTGAATGTGTATTTCAAGGAGATGGAGATCGCAATGATTCAGGCCAATGTGATTAAGGATCGGGAAGCTACTATGGCTAGATTTCTAAATGGGCTGAATAGGGACATTGCGAATGTTGTAAAATTGGAGGATATGGTCCATATGGCAACAAAGCTAAAGAGGCAAATAAAGAGAAGGGGCAGTACACATTTTCAGACCAAATCAGCTTCATCTTTCTCAACGTGGAGGCTGAATTTGAAGAGAGATGGGGCTGTCCAACCAAAGCCTTATGCGAAGGCTGAACCACCTAAGGCCAAAAAGGATACTTATATGGATGGAAAAGGTAAATCTAAATCTCAACCTACTCGTGATAGATATATTAAATGGTTTAAGTGTTTAAGGAAGGGGCACATTGCATCTCAGTGTCCAAACCGAAGAGTTATGCTTACAAAAGACAATAGGGAGGTTGAATATGAAAGTGACAAATTTGAAAGTGAAGAGATACCACCTTTGGTGGATTGTAGTGATGAGGAGATTGTATATCCTATTGAGGGGGAGGCCTTGGTTATAAGGTGTGCGCTGAACATGTAAATCAAAGCAGATGATGTAGATCACCAACGAGAAAACATATTTCACACTCGATGTCACATCCAAAACAAGCTATGTAATCAATGGAGGTAGTTGTGCTAATGTAGCTAGTGATATACTTTTGTGAAGAAATTGAATCTGAGTTGTATTAAGCATCCTAGGCCTTATAGATTGCAATGACTCAATGAATGTGGTGAAGTGAGGGTTACTAAACATGTATTGATTGCGTTTGCTATTGGGAAGTATTCTGATGAGATTTTGTGTGATTTAGTCCCAATGCATGCTAGTCACTTACTTTTAGGGCGTCCATGACAGTTTGATCAGAAAGCAATTCATGATGGGTTTAGAAATAGGTTCATTATTGTAAAGGATGGTAAAACCATCACTCTTGTACCTCTTTCTCCTAAACAAGTGTATGATAACCAAATGAGATTAAAAAAGAAATGTGAGGATGGGAAGAGTGAAAATTCACGGAGGACATTGGCGAGAGAATATCATTAGATTCGGCTAAACCTAAATCATTAATTAAACCAGTTAAGAGTGGAGGTAAAACCCGAGGAGTGAAGAAAGTAAGCTTGTGTGGTAATAAAAGTGTAGAAAAATTAAAGAAACAACCTAATTTTTATGCAAAAAGAGCTCAAATCAGAACTGCATTTTTCACTAATAAGCCGATGATCTTACTTGTGTATGAGGAGGCTTATTTTAACACTAAAGATCTTGATTCTGCTATTCCTAATGTGTTTGTATCTTTGTTCCATAGATTTTGACATAAAAAGTGCATCTATCCAGTTTTACGACAACAGTCATAATTCTCAATCTGACTGTTGGAACGGGCTGAAAGTTTACATGGAGTCTTCTAACATGTTATCCTACGTTGGGTTAGAATTTTAGGTCAATCAGAGTTCGAGAAGGCATCGAAACAAGGGTCACCAGAGGCTGTATGAATTTTGTTTTGTACTTTCTTTTAACTTGTGGACTTCCTATTTGGCTATGATTTTTTTACTAAAAGGATGTGGCAGCTTATTTTGAGAATCTCCTATTTCTACAAAGATCTTCAATGGGCTGCAACATAGTTTTCAAGTGTGGTAAAGATTCATAAATGTTTTAGAATCCTTTTCTCATAAGGATTCCTTACTCATCCTAGCTACAAAAAAACAAAAGAAGATTTCAGAATTAATTCTACCTTCATATTTGATTCTCCTAGCTTATATGGGACTTTTAAAGAGCAACAAATCTGATCCTATTATATTTAGGATATTAAATTCAGATTTATTATTGTTATTATTATTTTCTTCTTAGTTTAGGGGTTTATTTATATTATTTGGGTTTAATTGTAAGTGAGCATCATATAAGTCCACATAAGAGGTCCATTATGGTTTATTTTAGTTTGGAGTCACTATAAATAAGGGTATAACCAGATATGTAAGGTTAGACAATTCAGATTAATAAAACTTATTGTTTGCCGCACTTTGTGTGTGTATGTTGGTGAGATAATCTCCCTTTCATGGTTCTCTAAAGAACTGAAAAACGACTTATCGAAGAACAATTGTCTTCGTGGCGTCATCCTTATACTTCTCGTTTGCGAATCAATATCTGTTGGGTGGGGGTCTCCGTTTCCAATAGTGCTAGTGCCTAGGTACAAGTTATCTTTGTGCTGGAGTCGTATCACAAGGCTGAACCGTATCCCTCTTCAAGAAGATTCGCCCTCGAATCTTGAATAGGATGAGTAGCGACTTCAGTAGCTCTTGTTTAAGCCTTTGGAATTCCCTTATTGCTAACACCTTTCTCCAACAACATTGTATAGAAGTAGTGACTGACAATAATTTCAAATAAGAACGTCGTACTAACCCCTTGCTTACATACTTTTGAATGATAACAGCGGCTCTCTTTCATCTTTCATTTTTTTTGGCGTTGTACCTGTTTTTCCCATGAAACTTGAAGATCATAAAATAATCTTCTACACTTATGTCTTGTTCGAAAACCCCCAAACCATAGCGTAGTTTTTCGCTTCCTTGAGCTAGAATCCTTCATTCCCTCTCCCTTGCTAAATACATGGCCACAAATAGGAAAAATAGAAGAAGACAAAAGACACAACAAGAATAGAGCATATGACAAGAAGAACATTAATTTAGACTCGAAATTACAAATGACTTTTGTATGGAAAAAAACGGATTGGAAACAAACAAATGTGAAATTGATGAAAATGACTCAAACAACAGCCAAATATCCCAAATATAATGATAATATATTGGAATGAACAAAATCAATTGAAACAAAACAAGTTTTGAAAGATAACGCAAAATAGACCCGTTATGACAAGACAAAACCTGATTCTGGAACCTAAATAAAACATGATCCAAATGACCTAGAATTTAATATATAATATTTGTATACCAAGAAAACAACAAATCTCAATTTATAGATCGTTCTATTATGTTTAGGTACCCAAAACCCCTTGTATGATCAGTTTGCGGCAGAATTGAATCTCCAATTAAAACCTCCAGAAGCTGATATCAAAATAAGCCCAATTTAATATATGGTGCTATCGCATCCCCAATACACAGAATATGAAGTTTCAATTGATTCTAAGGTGGTTTATTATGGTTCACTAAGAGTAGTGTTTTTGCGGCAGAATTGAACATCAAATTAAAACCTTAAGTAAAATATATTGAAATAAGGCCAAATTCTACATATATTGTGACCTCACCACCAATAGACAAAATATGAAGTTACAATTGATTCTAAGGTGATTTGCTTATAGTTTCACTAAAAGTTGTGTTTCTGCGGCAAAATTAAATCTCAAATTAAAACCTCAAGCAAACGATATCATAATAAGCCCACACTGGACATATAATGCGATCTCACAATCAATAGTTGTATTTTTGCGGCAAAAATTGAATCATCCTTCAAATTTCAACTAATCCTCCTCTCTCTCCTTTTTTTTGTTCTTTTTAATATATTGATATGATTAGAGACAGTAACAAGATGAAATATAATAACCCTTATGTTTTTGCTTAGATGATGCAGACACAAAGAACAAGAAGATGGACGCAAACACTAAAAAACTTAAAGGAACACTAATAAAATGAAAATAACGAAAGGATATGACTTTGTTTTGGAGCCTAGCTCTGATACCAACTGATGCAATCTCGTGGTCACGCAACCCACAATCAAGATTGAGATCTGATCCTAGAAAGCCAAAATAGGTCTGATAGGAGTGTGATACAATGGAAACCTGCCGCAAGGCAGAACACTATTGAATTGAGTAGAATGACGCTACGAAACCAGTTAATTTTTTATAAGTCAGATTCAGTTCGTTCAAGAACTAAAGAATGCAAGAATCACTCTCACACGTTAAAACTGAAAAATTCAGAAGTAATTATCATCAAAGCTGTCGAAATTTTGGCTTACTTGAGTTTAAATAGTTTTTGAAAAGTTAACCCTAATAGACCCCTTAAGTGGACTTTTATATGAGGTCCACTCAAAACTGACCCAAAAACCTAAACTGAAAAGCTCATAACTTAATCCAAACAAGCCTTGGATCCTAACTGAAAACAAAGTATTAATTAAGCCTAAACAAGCCTTGGGTTGTAGCTAATAAAATAAAACAAAGCCCATAATATTAAATCCATGTTGTGTCATGAGAAGAAGAGAAGGAAATAAAATATTATAGAACTAATTCAATGCTTATTTATAGCCTACCATGCAACCCCTTAATCCTAGAAGCAAAAGGAAAAGGTAGCCACCAATGTTGTTTCCAAGTTGTAGAAGGATTCTTTTGTTTCCTTTGCTGTCCTCACCTCATGGCCCAAATAAGGCTATGTTGGACCCCTCTTGCACATGGATAAGATGTACTAGGGTCTCCTCTTGATACTCTAATGGACCTTTCAATTCTGACTTGGTTGAAACATTCAAAACCAATGCATTCAATGCCTTTGTGTTGGACCGAGTCATTGGATCATTTGGAACATGTAATGGGTCCTTGCTGATGTTTCTGGGTTGGTCCACATCATCCCCTCTCTCCTTGAAAGGATTCGACCTCGAATCAAAATCTTTGTCAAACATCGTAAGATCAACAACATTAAAGGTAGTACTAACACCATACTCACCTGGAAGGTCAATTTTGTATGCATTGTCATTGATTCTCTCTAAAACCTGAAATGGACCATCCCCACGAGGCTGTAATTTTGATTTCCTTTGGTTAGGAAATCGTTCCTTACGCATGTGCACCCAAACCCAATCACTGGGTTGGAAAACAACTAGTTTACATCCTTTATTTGCTTTAGAAGCGTAAAGTCTGTTCTTTTTCTCTATTTGCAGTCGAACTCCTTTATGGAGTTGTCTCACCATCTTTGCCTTCTTTTCACCATCTAAACTTACCTTTTCTTTAAAAGACAAAGGAATTAAGTCCATAAGAGTCTGTGGATTAAAACTATAAACAATTTCAAATGGAGAAAAACCAGTGGTCGAATGCATAGTTCTATTATAAACAAACTTAACAAAAGGCAAACATTCTTCCTAACTCTTTAAATTCTTTTGGATTATAGCACGCAAAAGTTGGGATAATGTTCTCTTCACTACCTCAATTTGTCGAAAATAAGAGTTTAGTTCCCAACTTTCCCCATAAGGTCTTCCAAAAGTAGCTAAGGAACTTAACATCACAATCTGACACTATACTCTTAGAAATGCCATGCAAACATACAGTCTCCCTAAAAAACAAGTCTGCAATATGAGATGCATCTTTCATTTTATTGCATGCAATGAAATGCACCATTTTAGAAAACCTATCAACCACAACAAAAATAGATTCTCTACCTTTCTTTGACCTAAGTAAACCTAAAACAAAGTCCATAGAGATATCTACCCAAGGTTCAGTAGTCACAGGTAATGGTGTATATAGTCCATGCGGTTGTACTCTAGGTTTTGCCTTTCTACAAGCAATGCATTGTTCACAAATTCGTTGCACATCTCTTTTCATCTTTGGCTAATAAAAATGCTCATGCAATACATCCAAGGTTTTTGCAACCCCAAAATGACCCATTAAACCACCCCTATGTGCTTCACGAACAAGCAATTCACGCAAAGAACTAGCAGGAACACACAATCTATTCTCTTTGAACAAATAACCATCCATCAAATAATACTTACCAAAAGCTAAATGTCCACATGCATTATAAATCTCGGCAAAGTCAGAATCATTATCATACAATTCCTTCACATATTCAAAGCCTAGCAATCTAGTATTCATTGTGTGTAAAAGAACATACATGTGCGAAAGTGCATCAGCTACGATGTTCTCTTTGCCTTGCTTATACTTAATTACGTAAGGAAAAGTTTCAATGAATTCAACCCATTTTGCATGCCTCCTATTCAACTTACCTTGTCCTTTCAGATGTTTCAAGGACTCATGATCCAAATGGATTACAAACTCTTTTGGCCACAAGTAATGTTGCCATGTCTCAAGTGCTCTTACCAATGCATATAGTTCTTTGTTGTAAGTGGGATAGTTTAAGGTCGCTCCACTGAACTTCTCACTAAAATATGAAATAGGTATCCAATCCTACATCAAAACAACACCTATTCTTATTCCAGATGCATCACATTCTATTTCAAATGCTTTCGTAAAGTCAGGTAAAGCCAAAACAGGTGCAAAACATAATTTATCTTTCAAAAGAACAAAAGCCAATTCTTGTTCCTCCCCCCATTTAAACTCAACTGACTTTTTAATAACTTCATTCAAGGGTGCAGCTATTGTACTAAGATCTTTCACAAAACGCCTATAAAAACTAGCTAACCTATGAAAACTCCTTACCTCACTTACCGATTTGGGTGTAGGCCAATCCTGGATGGCCTTAACTTTCTCCTCATCCATCTCGATACCCTGTGTAGTTACAACATAGCCAAGAAACACAATTTTCTCCATGCAAAAGGCACACTTTTTAAGATTAGCATACAATTTCTCACTACGCAACACACTAAGTACATTACGCAAATGAGAGTGTGCGGCAACAGATTGAAAAGAGGAATCATGTGTTTGCGACCAAAGCCAATAAGGGACGCAAACATGTTGTCTTTCAGCCCGGCGATTGGGTTTGGGCGCATGCATAAGGAGAGATTTCCGGCTAATAGGAAATCAAAGCTACAACCACGAGGAGATGGGCCATTTCAGATCCTTGAGAGGATCAATGACAATGCTTATAAAGTTGATTTACCAGGTGAGTATGGTGTTAGTGTTACCTTTAATATTTCTGATCTTACTCTGTTTGATGTAGGTGATGATTCAAGGTCAAATCCTTTTGAAGAGAGAAAGGATGATGCCGATCAGCCCAACACCAAGCGTAATCATGCCAACGACCCATTGGAGGTGCCAATTAGGCCAATCACATGAGCTTAGGCAAAGAAGCTTAAAGAAGCATTAAATGGGCTTGTTTAGAACATATGGAGCAAAATGGACTTAGAGGGGCCTGAGACATTTAAGGAGCATGAAGGACACCTTTAATTCATTTATTTCAGGTCGAAGAAGAGCCCAATTTGTGTGGAACAAGTGGTTGATGTGTCCGGCCTAATACCAGCCTTGTTAGGCTTGTTTTTTTCCTAATGCTACAAGGATAAAAGGTCGGCAATTTATTCTTTTAATTAAGTAAGGAAGTTGGCCATATCTTATTCCTAAAGAGGGGAGGACTATTTAATGTTTTTCCTAACTTAGGAAGAAAAGTCATTAAATCAGCAATAATGAGGAAATTTGTGTTCTTATTTGTCCAAGTTAAACAAGGAAATTCAAGCTAATCAAGGACATCAAAGGGGGCAGCAACACAAATTTTTCAAATCAGATTTCTCCTAGTTTATTTTGAACTTTTTAAGGATGACAAATCTGATTCTAGCATATTTAGGATGGTAATTTTCAGATTTTTATTGTTTTTATTATTTTCTTCTTAGTCTTGGGTTATTATTACTTATTTGGATCAATTGTAAGTGGGCTTCATATAAGTCCACCTAAGGGGGGTCCATTAGGGTTTTTTTTAAGTCTAGAGTCGGTATAAATAACGGCATAACTAAACATGTAAGGGGTGGCAATTTTCAGATCAATAAACTTCTTTGCCGCACTTGTTATGTGTTGGTGGGATAATCTCCCTTCCTAAAGAACTGAAAACAACTTATCGAAGAACAACTGGCTTCGTGGCGTTATCTTTATCTTCTCGTTCGCGAATCAATATTCGTTGGGTGGGGGTTTCCTTTTCCAATAGTGTTGGTGCCTAGGTACAAGTTATTTTTGTGTCACACTCCTATTAAACTAGTTTTACTTGGCTTTCCTAGGATTGGTGTCTTTGCGTGTGGGTTCCGTGACCCCGTGATCACGAGGTTCGCATCAAAATATGGGTGATATTATTTATAAAATAGAAAGAAGTTTCAAATCAATTAATGCATGACCTTTTGCACAAGAAACATTGATTTCTAGTATAAACCCCACGACCAAGGATGCTATTAAGACTGGAAATGGTAAAAAATATGGGAAACATTGTATGATATGAATAGTAATCTCCAACAAATTAGTTTAAGACCCATAATGATTTAAGTATATTATATGGTATGTGAAATTCAGATTTTGACAAAAAGTTATCGACTGTCCATTTTTACGATATATAGTATATCTCTCAATCCAGATGTTGGATTGGGCTGAAATTTGTTTAGGAGTCTTATGACACATTGTTGTATCTTGGGTTAAGATATCAATGATGGGTAAGGGCAATAAATCCAAATTAGAAAGAAGAGTAAAATGATAATTGACCCTAAACTTTAATTGTATCTATTATGCAGCTATTATTCACACAAAATAGTAGCAGGGAAGAGAAAGGGACTTTGTTCTTATTCTCTTCAAAATAAAACAAATCTTGAGAGAGATTGTGCATGCATGTGAATAAAGAACTAAACATAAAGAGTTTTAGAGAGGGAGGTGATGTGTAAACATAAAGAGTTTTAGAGAGGGAGGTGATGTGTACCTCTTGATCACGTGGTCAAACAACCCCTAACAAAAATGATACTTCCCTAAGAAAGTTGAAAACCAGGTTTGAGAACCTTGACCTAGAGTTAACCTGTAACTAAGAACTAGAGGTATTAGAAATCACGAATTGATGCCACATGTTCAATTATACCTTGATAAGTTAGGTTTTATTTCTGGTTACAACAAAGAACATGTTTCTTCAAGAAAAACATAATAATATTGTTAATTTGAAGGCTCCTCAGATTCACAACAAGGAATAAGATAATTAACCCTAATGGACCTATATTGGGTTGCAAACCATTAACCTTTCAGCTAACACAAGCTTAATGCCTAAAACACTTAATTTGGGCCAAAACAAAACCAACTGAACTTAAAAATCTAAATTGAAATATTATGGTTCAAATAATACTTGAAACAACATAAAAACTAAGTAAAATATTCAAAATAATACAAGGAAACAATCAGCCCCAAAACCGTCCCTAGCTTGATTAATTTCCTCGTGTAGTCAAGACTAACTTGCATAGGTGATGCAAACCTTGTGATCATGCAACCCACAATCAAGATTGAGATCTGATCCTGGAAACCTGAAATAGGTCTCACAGGGTGACACAATAGAAATCTGCCACAAGGCACCAACACTATTGAATGTCAAATCTGCCACAATAGAATGACGCCACATAGCCAGTTAATCTTCGATAAGTCAGATTCAATTTGATACGATCCAAGAAATGTCAAATTCGGATTTTTACGTAAAAAGTGCATCTATCCAGTTTTATGACAACAATCATAATTTTCAATCCGACTGTTGGATCAGGCTAAAAGTTTACATGGAGTCGTCTGACATGTTGTCCTACATTGGGTTAGAATTTCAGGTCAATCGGAGTTCGAAAAGGCATCGAAACACGGGTTAGAAGAGGCTGTATGAATTTTGTTATTTACTTTCTTTTACCTTGTGGACTTCCTATTTGGCTAGGATTCTTTTCCTAAAAGGATGTGGCAGCTTATTTTGAGAATCTCCTATTTCTACAAAGATCTTCAATGGACTGGAGCATAGTTTCCAAGTATGGCAAGGATTCATAAATGTTTTAGAATCCTTTTCTTACAAGGATTCCTTATTCATCCTAGCTACAAAAAAAGGAAAGAAGATTTCAAAATTAAACCTTCAGATTTGATTCTCCTAACTTATTTGGGACTTCTAAAGGGTAACAAATCTGATCCTATTATATTTAGGATATTAATTTTGGATTTATTATTGTTATTATTCTTTTCTTCTTAGTTTAGGGTTTATTTAAATTATTTGGGTTTAATTGTAAGTGGGCATCATATAAGTCCACATAAGGGGTCCATTAGGGTTTATTTTAGTTTGGAGTCACTATAAATAAGGGCATAACCAAACATGTAAGGTTAGACAATTCAGATTAGTAAAACTTCTTGTTTGCCGCACTTTGTGTGTGTGTGTGTGTTGGTGAGATAATCTCCCTTCCATGGTTCTCTAAAGAACTGAAAAACAACTTATCAAAGAACAATTGTCTTCGTGGCGTCATCCTTATGCTTCTCGTTCGCGAATCAATATTCGTTGGGTGGGGGTCTGCGTTTCCAATAGTTCTGGTGCCTAGGTACAAGTTATCTTTGTGTCACACTCCTATCAAACCTCATTTACTTGACTTTTCGGGAATTGGTGTCTTTGCGTGTGGGTTGCATGACCATGTGATCGCGAGGTTCGCATCATTTGGTATTAGAGCTTGGCTCCATTAATCAGGTTATATCCTTTTGAAATTTCCGGTTCTTGTTGTTTCCGCAAAAACTCCTTATTGTCCAATTTCTTCTTCTCCTTGATTTTGCAGGATATAAAAAAAATAGTTATTTCATTTTGTTACTGTCCAAAATATGTCAGTAGAATAAAAAAAGAAAGAAAAAGAAAAGAAAAAATCGTTCAAAGAGACGTTTATTGGTTTCTGTCGCAGAAAACTAAATAAAGGAAAATTAGACCAAATCAACTCGGAATTAGCTCAAATTTGATTAAAGTATTAATCAAGCCCTAATCACATCACATATTATTTGGGGTCAATTGGACATCGTTTGCTTTGGTTTTCAATTTCAAGTCTGATTCTTACCGTTTTTGCGTTAGTATATCAAACCTTATCGAATATTGCTCAAAATTCATATTCTTTCTATTTGGCTTGATATCACACTATATTTGAAATTTTATCTCAATTGGATATCATTCACTTTAGGTTCCAGATTCATACTTAACTCGTCGTCAACGAGTCTGTTTTGCATCAACTTTTGACATTCGCTTTCTTTCTGTTGTTTTCATTTCTTGCAGTATATTTTAGCAGCTGTTCTATTTTGTATATCATCATTGCAGTGTTTTATCTCCTCTCTTTCTGAAGCTTGCTGGGCATTGACTACTGCCGTTAACACATCAAGTTCTTGCTTCATGTCCCCTAGAATACGGGATAAACTCTTGGATTCTTTTTTCAGAACACTAATATCTTTATTTATCTCCTTTTGATACCACCTCTCTTTTTGAATCCTCATTTTCTTTTGCCATAGCACCTCATCAAAATACATGAAATCCCTTCAGTTTATTGGCTGGCGAAAACCATCCCGATGGCCTATGCTCTCATCCTTAAAAGCACCATTGCAAATATCATCAACGTCCTCCTCAAAATCCTTATAATCAGCCCACCTTGGCCTTTCAGCCCCACTGCCATTGTTTGATTTCGGTTCAGGCCCAACCTTTCTCACATCTTGGGTGTTCAAGCCACATTACCATGTTTTCCCACCTTCTCAAGTCTGTCACACACGTTCCCCATCACAAAATTCATTCTTTCCATCATCTTCATCATGGCTTGCATTTGGAATTTAAGTTCTACATCAGGATTGTGGTGTGAGCTCTGACATGATAGTACCTGCAAAAATTAGTTAGTGGTAAAAAACAAATCCTTACATCGCTTATCTTTCGCTCAAACACTCTTAATATCCTCGCACACTCACACCTCTCGTCTCACCTTCTTGTGGAACTAAAACCAACACCAAATAAAATCAACTTAGCAGCGCTATATATTGACTTAAGAAGAAATAAAAACCATAAAACAAGCAAAAACAAAACTGTGATGATAGGGTCACGAGTAGCAAGCAAATCTATCTGAAATATGAATGAAATTGAAAACTCAAATAAAAACAGAAATGAAATATGAAAAAAGATGAAACAACACCCAGATATGTTGAAAATATACTGCAAGAAATGAAAACAACAGAAAGAAAGTGAATTTTCAAAAGTTGACGCAAAATATACTCATTTACGACGAGTTAAGTCTGAATTTGAAACCTAAAGTAAATGATGTCCGATTGAGCTAGAATTTCAAATATATTGCGAAATCAACCCAAATAGATAGAATATAAATTTTGAGCAAATAACGATAAGGTTTGATATACTGACACAAAAACATTATGAATCAGACCTGATTAGACTCGGAATTGAAAAGCAAAGTAAACGATATCCAATTGACCCTAAAATTAATATTTGATTTTATTAGGACCCCAATAATCAGTGTATCAAATTGAAGCTAATTCCAAGTTGATTTGATCCAATTTTCACTTGTTTAGCTTTTTGGGGCAGAAACTAGTAAACATTTTTTTGAACGATTTTTTTTCTTGCTTTCTCTTCTCTTTTTTCTATCTTTTTTTATGCTACCGATATATTGTGAATAGTAAAAAAATGAAATAAATTTTTTTTATATGCCGCAAATTCAATGAGAAGAAGAAATTGGACACTGAGGAATTTTTGCGGAAACAACAAGAAACGAAAATTTGAGAAGGATATAATCTAATTAATGGAGCCAAGCTCTGATCCAAATGATGCAAACCTCGTGATCATATGGTCACGCAATCCACACGCAAAGACTGGTACTCGGAAAGCCAAGTAAATCAGGTTTGATAGGAGTGTGACACAAAGATAACTTGTACCTAGGCACCAGCACTATTGGAAACGGAAACCCCCACCCAACGAATATTGATTCGCGAACGAGAAGTATAAGGATTATGCCATGAAGACAGTTGTTCTTTGATAAGTTGTTTTTCAGTTCTTTAGAGAACCATGGAAAGGAGATTATCTCACCAACACACACACACACACATAAAGTGCGGCAAATAAGAAGTTTTACTAATTTGAATTGTCTAACCTTACATGTCTGGTTATGCCCTTATTTATAGTGACTCCAAACTAAAATAAACCCTAATAGACCTCCCTTAGGTGGACTTATATGATGTCCATTTACAATTGACCCAAATAAGTAATAATAACCCAAATACTAAGAAGAAAATAATAATAACAATAATAAATCTGAATTTAACATCCTACATATGATAGGATTAGATTTGTTGTCCTTTAGAAGTCCCATATAAGTTAGGAGAATCAAATATGAAGGTAGAATTAATTCTGAAATCTTCTTTCCTTGTTGCAGGTAAGATGAATAAGGAATCCTTGTAGGAAAAGGATTCTGAAACATTTATGAATCCTTGCCACACTTGAAAACTATATTGCAACCCATTGAAAATCCTTGCAGAACTAGTAGATTCCCAAAACAAGCTGCCATATCCTTGTAGGAAAAGGATCCTTACCAAATAGGAAGTCCACAAGTCGAAAGGAAGTAAATAACAAAATTTGTACCGCCTTTGTTGACCAGTTTTGCGTTGCCTTTCTGCACTCTGATTGATCTAAAATTTTAACCCAAGGTAGTACAACATGTCAGGAGACCCCACGTAAAATTTCAGCGCAATCCAACTGTTGGATTGAGAAATATGATTGTTTCCGTAAAACAGGATAATTGCACATTTTACATCAAAATCTGAATTTGACCTTGTTTGGATCGTATCATTCCCTTTCTCTTCAAGATGATTCATCCTCGAATCACCAATAAGTTGAATGGACAATTCCTTAACCTCGTTTTGAAGCCTCTGGAGTTCTTTTCTTGCCAACAATCATCGCCAACAACTTTTGATATGATCTAGGCAAGGTCAAATTCGGATTTTGATGTAAAATATGCAACTATCCAGTTTTACGGTAACAATCATAATAAATAAGGGTTTATTTATATTATTTGGGTTTAATTGTAAGTGGGCATTATATAAGTCCACAAAAAAGGTCCATTAGGGTTTATTTTAGTTTGGAGTCACTATAAATAAGGGCATAAATAGACGTGTAAGGTTAGACAATTCAGATTAATAAAACTTCTTGTTTGCCGCACTTTGTGTGTGTGTGGTTGTGAGATAATCTCCCTTCCATGGTTCTTTTAAGAATTGAAAAACGAATTATCGAAGAACAACGGTCTTTGTGGCATCATCCTTATACTTCTCGTTCGCGAATCAATATTCGATGGGTAGGGGTCTTCGTTTCTAATAGTGCTGGTGCCTAGGTACAATTATCTTTTTGTCAAACTCCTATCAAACCTGATTTACTTGGCTTTTCGGGAATTGATGTCTTTATGTGTGTGTTGCGTGACCACGTAATATCCTAATTCTTCAAAGATCTTAAACCTATCGTGTTTGGCTTTTCTATCAAATTGCCAAGGCCTTCCTAGTAATAGATGAGTATCATGCATAGACACAACATCACATAACACTTCATCCTTATATTTGCCTATTGAAAAGGAAATCATCACCTATGTATTCACCCTAATAACACCACATTCATTTAACCATTAAAGCTGATGAGGCCTCTTATGCTTTACAGTATTCAATCCCAACTTTTTAACCAAAGTAACACTAGCAACATTAGTATAACTACTACTATCAATGATCATACTACATGCCTTATCGTTGATTAGGCATCTAGTATGGAAGATGTTCTCCCTTTGTTGCTTAACATCGTCCTCCTTAGTCTGAACACTAAGCGACCTTCTAATCACCAAAACTTTATCACCAATAGCATACTCTAAATCTCTAGCATCCTCAAATGGTGGCATGTCATCACAATCAGACTCCTCACTAATGGAAACAATCTCTCCATCATCCCTTAGAATCATAACTCAACAATTTGCACACTCTGATGCATAGTGTCCCAATCTCTGACACTTGACACACTTTATATTACGATTACACTTCAGTTGGACTTCTACCTTAAGTTTTTTTTTATCATTGGTTGCAACCTGCTTCTTCATGGAGGTAGGTTCGACATTTTTGGAAGTCACCAATGGCTTCGTTGGTGCACTACCCTCTCTCCTATAATTCATTCTCTAACCCGAAGAAGACCCCGTATAAGCTCCAGATCATGTATTATCCTTCCTTTTCAACTGTCCTTCAACCTTAATGGCTAAGTGTACTAACTCCTCCAAATCAACATATGATTGCAACTCCACAACATTAGCTATGTCTCTATTCAAGCCATTAAAATACCTAGACATAGTCTCTTCCTCATGTTCATTAACATTAGCCCTAGTCATAGCCATTTCTAGTTCTTTATGATTCTCTTCCACACTCTTATTACCCCGTTTAATCATTTGTAAAAGATTAAACAACTCACGATAATAGTCTTTATGAACATACCTCTTCTTCATTATTGTCTTCAACTCCTCCCATGTGTTAACTGGTCTTTCTCTATTCCTTCTTCTTTCTACCACCAATCTCTTCCCTCGAACCATGGCATAGTCAGTAAACTCCAGTACAACTAACTTAACCTTCTTCTCTTTTGAGTATCTATAAATGTCAAAAACCATCTCTACCTTTCTCTCCCACTCTAAGTAAGCTTCAGGGTCAGTTTTTCCCTTAAATGCTAGGATTTTCAACTTAATACTACCCAAATTTCAATCTACATCACCTAAATCATCAAAATTCGTCTTATGCCTAGAACCCTGTCTGGTTGAATTTTACCCCTCCTTGGCCGAGCCTCATACAAGTCATTCCTATGGGCTTAGGAAAAATCATCTTCGGCTTCTTCTGTAGAGTTTCTAGCAACACTCTCCTTCTTCCTAGTTTCTCTATCCTTTTTCCTAAGCCCATTTTCAACCTTAGTCTCCAATTTTTCAAACCTACTCATCATCTCTCTAAACATGAACTCCATTTGTTTTTGCATTTTATATACCCATCCTTTAGAACTCCTCTCTTTTTTGGTGACACACTACTAGAAGACATTCTCTCCCTTTTTTTATACTCGTACGAAATTGTTAGCAAAAATAAAATAAAAAATAAAAATAATACCTCGCACACTTATGTTTCACACAAAAATGTAGGCTTTTCACTTTAATATGCTTACCATGCCTCTTTTTTTTCACTAATAATTGCTTTTTTTAGCTAAGATCACTTAGAAACAATTTCAGAAAAACAACCAACTACACAGTGAATTTATAAACGCAATACAGACTCAAGAAGTAAAGAATTGCGAACTAACAAAACAAAATTCAATGAAAAATTCACGAATAGCAATGCAAATTTGTAAGAATAATATGATGATTTGAAGACACGAAATAAAAAATATTAGAAAAGAGCTAAACAATTACAAATTATCAAGAACTAAAAAAAATTTCCATAAACTCAAGAAATCAACTAACCACCCAAATTTTCAAGACACACATCAAGACTACTAAAAGATTCACGAATCAAGACTAACCAATTGCCTAATGATCAAGGTTTCTTCAAGCATGTATTCGGCCAAAACTCAAACAAAGTGATTGATGCAATCATATTATTCGATAGTTTCACCCATATTTAATTAGTGCTTTGTCTATGTTTTATATATAAAATTCCTTAATATTCTTTTTTTTTTTTTTATGTTTTGAAGGCACTTTTGGATGAAAGATGCAAAAAAAAGTAAATTGAAGGTAATTGGCAGATTTCACTGTCAGTTAATGTTTTATGCAGAGTGTGAGCTCTAGAGATCGAAATGAAGTGATTCCAGTGGCATTAAAAAGCTAACATCCATACCTTTCTGGACATATAAGGCAAGAAAATAAAATAAGGAAGAGCATGGAAATCGCAGCCTTCAAAGTCAAATCTTGCAATGTGCTAGTGATGACCTTCGACCATTCCGACTTGAATATCTGGAGCTAAAGAAGTCCAATTGATGCAAACTCAATTGTGTTCGATTCCTAACTTAAAGTACTATCAACTCTCAAAATATCAGCAAAATAAAATATCATATGAGGGAGATATGATTTTTCGAAGATGACAATTGAATTCTGCCAGCAAACAGATTTCGTGAAAAAACGAGTCCAAATTATGTTCCGAAGCATCTAAACGAGCATCTAAGTTTTTATTTTAGCAATTTAACTCATCTAAGTCAAATCTTGAAGATTTGATGCAAGGCTATTTCTCTTTGTTTAGGAAAATAGTTATCGAAGTACTTAATTGTAAACTGTCTACTTAAGGAAGGACTATTTTGTAAAATAGAGACTAGGGTTTCCTAGGATATAAAAAGAATGAGAGAAGAGAAGGGGGACAGCCAGCCAAGAAGAGAAAAACACCTCCTTACTCTAAAAAACCCAAAATCATGCATTCCTCCTTCTTTTTGATTAGTTGTTCAACAAACATGCAACGCTAAAACTTGTTTTCTTGGTTGCAAGAACATGAAAACTTTCGAATTTCAATAACTGTGAGATTTATTTTATGTTTTCTTTTCAGTTGATATATTGAATGTGTTTGTTCTCCTATGCTTATTTTTCCTATGATTGTTTATTTTAATTGCTAGAGCGGACTCTAAGTTATTATTGTAAACAATCTATTGCTAAGTTTGATATCAAAACTGAAGTTGTGGTATATGAATTTGTGAAGCAACCGAGTTTAATAATTGTGGCGGATCTACTCTATTAATCTTAGGGAGAACATTCAATCAAATCAAACATAGACTGTGGATCAAAAGTTATTGCCCTTTTTACATCATTACTCAAGTCTGGCTGACCAGACCTCTTCGTCATCGAGTAGCGATTCCATAGCAACCCAAGGAAAACGGCCTTCGAAAACTCGTGTAAACATTTTAGCACGATCCAATAGTCGGATCAAAATTTATGGCCTTTTCGAGGTGTAACTCAAGGTTGGCCGACCATACCATCTCGTCACCCAGTAGTTGATTCCATAGGTAAGCCAAGGAAAATAGCTTCCGAAAACTCGTGTAACAATTAGAGCGCGATCCAATGGTCAGATCGAAAGTTATGGCCCTTTTGAGCTGTTACTTAAGCATTGCCGACAAGACCTCCTTGTCCTCAATTAGCTATTCCATAGCAACCCTAATGAAAATGGCCTCCGGAAACTCCCTTTTGAGCGGTTATTCATGTCTCGCCGACCAGACCTCCTCTTTACCGAGTAGCGATTCTATAATAACCACAATGGAAACGACCTCCGAAAACACGTGTAAAAATTTGAACGCGATCCAACGGTCGAATCAAAAGTTATGGCCTTTTTGAGCCGTTACTCAAGTCTGTCCGACAAGACATCCTCATCCCCGAGCAGCGATTCCATAGCAACCCCAAGGAAAACGCCCCTCCCGAAAATCATTTAAAAATTTAAGCGCAATCCAACGATAGGATCAAAAGTTATGGCCCTTTTGACCCATTACTCAAGTTTGACCGACTAGATCTCCTCGTCACCGAGTAGTGATTTCATAGCTACCCCAAGGAAAACGCCCTCTGAAAACTCGTGTAAAAATTTGAGCGCGATCCAACAATCAGATCAAAAGTTGTGGCCCTTTTGAGCTGTTGCTCAAGCATGGTCAACAAGACCTCCACGTTCTCGAGTAACGATTCCATAGCAACCCCAACGAAAACGGCCTCCAGAAACTCATGTAAAAATTTGAGCACGATCCAACGGTCATATAAAAAATTATGGCTCTTTTGAGCTGTGACTCAAGTCTGGCCGACCAGACCTCCTCGTCATTGAGTATCGATTCCATAGCAACACTAAGGAAAATGGCCTCCGGAAACTCGTGTAAAAATTTAAACGCGATCCAACAGTTGGATCAAAAGTTATGACCCTTTTGAGCCGTTGCTCAAGGCTGGCCGACCAGACCTCCTCGTCATTAAGTAAGGAATCCAAAGCAACTCTAACGAAAACGTCCTCCAAAAACTCGTGTAAACATTTTAGCACGATCACGGTCATACAAAAAGTTATGGCCATTTTGACCTCTTCGTCACCGAGTAGCGATTCCTTAACAACCCTAATGAGAACAACCTCCAAAAACTCATAAAAATATGAGCGCGATCAAACGGTCGGATCAAAATTTATGGCTCTTTGGAGACGTTACTCAAGTCTAGCTGACTAGACCTCCTCTTCACCGAGGTAGCAATCCCAACGGAAACGGCGTCCTTAAACTCGTGTAAAACTTTGAACATGATCCATCAGTCGGATCAAAAGTTATGGCCATTTTGAGCCGTTAGTCAAGTCTGGCCGACCAGACTTTCTCGTCAACTGGTAGCGATTCCATACCAACCCCAAGGCAAACATCCTTTGAAAAGTCGAGTAAAAATATAATCGCGATCAAACGATCAGATCAAAATTTATAGCAGTTTCGAGATGTTACTCAAGTCTAGCCGACCAGACCTCCTCTTCACCTTGTAGCAATTACAAAACAACCATAATGGAAGCGACAACGGTAAACTTGTGTAAAAATTTGAACGCAATCCTTAGTTGGATTAAAAGTTATGGCTATTTTGAGGCGTTACTCAAGTCTGGCCGACCAGATTTCCTCATAACCGAGTAGCGATTCTATACCAATCTCAAGGCAAACTGATACGATCCAGGCAAGGTCAAATTTGGATTTTGACGTAAAAAGTGCACCTATCCAGTTTTACGGCAACAGTCATAATTCTCAATCTTACCCTTGGTTTGAGTTGAAATTAATTGCCACGTGATCACGAGGTTCGCATCACAAACGTTCTTTGAAAACTCGAGTAAAACTTTAGGCGTGATCTAATTGCCACATCAAAGTTTATCTCCCCTTCAAGATGTTACTCAAGAATGGCCGACCACACCTTCTCTTCACCGAGAAGCAATTCCACAGCAACCGTAAGGGAAACGACCTCTTAAAACTCGGGTAAAAATTTGAATGCAATCCAACGGTCGGATAAAAAGTTATGGCCCTTTTGAGCTGTTACTCATTTCTGGCCGACTAGACCTTCTCGTCATCGAGTAGAGAATCCATAGGAACCCTAAGGAAAACAACCTCCAGAAACTCTTGTAAATATTTTAGCACGATCAAATAGTCGGATGAAAAGATATGGCCTTTTTGACCCGCTTCTCAAGTATTGTCGACCAGACCTCGTCGACACCGTGTAGCAATTCCTTAACAACCATAATGAAAATGGCCTCAGAAAACTCGTGTAAAAATTTAAGCGTGATCAAACGGTCGGATCAAAATTTATGGCACTTTTAAGACATTACTCAAGTCTAGCCGACCAGACCTCCTCTTCACCGAGTAGCAATTTCATAACAACCACAACGGAAACGGCCTCTGTAAACTTGTGTAAAACTTTGAACGCGATCCATCTGTCGGATCAAATGTTATGGCCTTTTTGAGCCATTACTCTAGTCCGGCCAACCAAACCTACTCATCACCGAGTTGTGATTCCATAGCAACCTCAAGGAACACGGCCTCCCAAAAATCATGTAAAACTTTGAGCGCGATCCAACGATCAGATAGAAAGTTATGGCCCTTTTGAGTCGTTGCTCATGCATTGCCAACAAGACCACCTCGTCCCCGAGTAGCGATTGCATAGCAACCCCAATGAAAACGGCCTCCGAAAACTCATGTAAAAATTTAAGCGTGATTAAACGGTCGAATGAAAATTTATAGGACTTTTGAGACATTAGTAAAGTCTAGCCGACCAAACCTCCTCTTCACCGAGTAGCAATTCCATAACAACCACAACAAAAATGGCCTCTGTAAACTCGTGTAAAAATTTATCATTCGGATCAAAAGTTATAGCCATTTTAAGCCATTACTCTAGTCCTATCGACGAGACCTCCTCGTCACCGAGTTGTGATTCCATAGCAATCTCAAGGAAAACGGCCTTCTGAAAATCATGTAAAAATTTGAGCGAGATCCAATGATGGAATCAAAAGTTATGGCCCTTTTGACCCGTTACTCTAGTTTGACCAACCAGACCTCCTCGTCACCGAGTAGTGATTTCATAGCTACCCCAAGGAAAATAGCTTCCGAAAAATCATGTTAAAATTTGAGAGCGATCCTACGATCGGATCGAAAGTTATGGCCCTTTGTAGCTGTTGCTCAAGCATGGCCGATAAGACCTCCTCGTTCCGGAGTAGTGATTCCATAGCTCACCCAATGAAAACAACCTCCAAAAACTTGAGTAAAAATTTGAGCACGATCCAACGGTCGGATCAAAATTTATAACCTTTTTTGAGTTGTTCTTACTCAAGAATGGCCGACAAGATCTCTCCTCGTCACCGAGTAACAATTCTATAACAACCCTAATTAAAATGGCCTCCGAAAGCTTTGCTTTCTATTTTGCAAACTTGTCTTGCTATGGTTTGATCAAGGGAGTCTATTCCCTTTGCCTAGCTATGTATGTCTATATGTACTGCTGGTTTCCAACTTGTTCTGCAAGCTTGTCTTGCTATTTTTGATCCATACAATTCTTACATTGGATTAAAAAAAAAAGGCCTCTGGAAACTCATGTAAAAATTTGAGCACGATTCAATGGTCGGATCAAAATTTATGGCCCTTTTGAGACGTTACTCAAGTCTGGCCGACCAAACCTCCTCGTCATTGAGTAGAGATTTCATAGCAACCATAACAGAAACAGCCTTCAAAAATTCAAGTAAAAATTTGAATGCGATCCAATGGTCAGATCAAAAGTTATGGCCCTTTTGAGGCATTACTCAAGTAAAGCCGACCGTACTGCCTTTTCACCGAGTATCGATTCCATAGCAACCATAACAGAAACGGCCTCCGGAAAATCAAGAAAAAATTTGAACGCGATCCAACTGTCGGATAAAAAGTTATGGCCCTTTTGAGCTGTGACTCAAGTCCAGACGACTAGACTTCCTCTTCATTGAGTTGGGCTTCCATAGCAACCACAACAAAAATGGCCTCCAGAAACTCATGTAAAAATTTGAACGTGATCCAATGGTCGGATCAATAGTTATTGCCCTTTTGAGTCGTGACTCAAGCCTGGCTGACCAGACATCCTCGTCACCGAGTAGCGACTCCAAAACAACCCTATGGAAAACATCCTCCGGAAACTTGTGTAAATATTTTAGCATGCTCCAACAATTGGATCAAAAGTTACGGTCCGTTTGACCAGTTTCTCAAGTCTTGACGACCAGACCTTTTCGTCACCAAGTACCAATTTTATAGCAACCCCAATGAAAATGGCCCCTGAAAACGCAACTAAAAACTTTGGCGCAATCCAACTGTCGGATAAAAATTTATCTTCCTTTTGAGATGTTACACAAGTGTGGCTGGCCTGACCTTCTCATCACCAAGTTGGGATTCCACAACAATCGCAAGGGAAACGACCTCCATACATTCGTGTAAAAATTCAAAAGCAATCCAAGATTCGGATCAAAGTTATGGCTCTTTTAAGCCGTTACTCAAGTCTGGCCGACTAGACCTCCTCGTCATCGAGTAGCGATTCCATAGCAACACTAAGGAAAACAACCTCCAAAAACTCGTGTAAACATTTTATCACGATCTAACGGTCAGATCAAAAGTTATGGCCCTTTTGACCTGTTTCTCAAGTCTTGCTGACCAAACCTCCTCGTCATCGAGTAGCGATTCCATAGCAACTCCAATGAAAACGACCTCTGCAAACTTGTGTAAAACTTTGAGTGGGATACAACGGTCGGATCAAAATTTATTGCCCTTTTAAGAAATTACTCAAGTCTGGTCGACCAGACCTCCTTATCACCGAGTAGTGATTCAATAGCTACCACAAGAAAAAAAGCCTCCAGAAACTTGTGTAAAAATTTTAGCGCGATCCAATGGTCGGACCAAAAGTTAAGGCCCTTTTGACCTGTAACTTATGTTTGGCAGACAAGACCACCTCGTCACTGAGAAGTGATTCCATTGCAACCCCATGGAAAACGGCATTCAGAAACTCGTGTAAAACTTTGAGCGCGATCCAACTGTGGGATCAAAAGTAATGGCCCTTTTACCTGTTACTCAAATGTGGCCGACTAGACCTTCTTGTCACCGAGTAGCGATTCCATAGCAACACCAAGGAAAACGACATCCGGAAACTCGAGTAAAAATTTGAGCGCAATCCAATAGTGGGATCAAAACTTATAGCCCTTTTACCTCGTTACTCAAGCGTGGCCGACCAAACCTCCACATCACAGAGTAGCGTTTCAATAGGTACCCCAAGGAAAAAGACATCCGAAAACTATAGTAAAAATTTGAGCGCGATCCAACGCTCAAACAAAAAGATATGGCCCTTTTAGCCCGATATTCAAGCTTGGTTGAAAATACCACCTCATTGCCCAGTAGCGATTCCATTGCAACCCCAAGGAAAATAGCATCCGGAAACTGGAGTAAAAATATTAACTTGATCTAACGGTTGGATCAAAAGTTATTGCCCTTTTGACCCGTTACTCAAGCTCGGCCAACAACACCTCCTCGTCACCGAGTAGCGATTATATAGCAACCCCAAGGCAAAGAGCCTCCTGAAAATTGTGTAAACATTTAAGCGCAATCCAATGGTCGGATAAAAGTATAAGGCCCATTTGATCCGTTGCTAAAGTGTGGCCGACCAGACCTCCTTATCACCAGGTAGTGATTCAATAGCTACCTTAAGGAAAACGACCCCCGGAAACTCGTTTTAAAATTTGAGCGTGATCCAATGGGCAGATCAAAAGTTGTGGTTCTTTTGACCCGTTACTCAAGTTCGGTGACTAGACCTCCTCATCACTAATTAGCAATTCCATACCAATCCTAAGGCAAACAGCCTTTCGAAACTTGTGTAAAAATTTGAGCGCGATCCAACGGTCATATAAAAATTTATGGCCCTTTTGATCCTTTCCTTAAGTGAGGCCGACAAGACCTCCTCGTCACCAAGTAGCGATTCATAGCAAACGCAAGGAAAACGACCTCTAGAAAATAATGTAAACATTTGAGCGTGATCTAACAGTCGAATTAAAACTCACGACCCTTTTGAACTGTTACTCAAGCTTCGCCGACAAGACCTCCTCGTCATCGAGAAGCGATTCCATAGCAACACAAAGGAAAACAGCATCCGAAAACTTCAGTAAAAATTTGAGCGCGATCCAACAGTGGGATCAAAAGCTATAGGCCTTTTGACCCATTACTCAAGCATGCTGACTAGAGTTTCGCCTCACTGATTAGCGATTCAATAGCTACCTCAAGGAAAACAACATCTGAAAAATCATGTAAAAATTTGAGCGTGATACAATAATGGGATCAAAAGTTATGGCCCTTTTGCCCGTTACTCAAGTCCAACCGACCTGACCTCCTTGTCACAGAGTAGCAATTCCATGTCAACCTTAAGGCAAACGACCTCCCGATACTCGTGTAAACTTTTTAGTGCGATCCAACGGTCGAAACAAAAGTTATGACCATTTTGAACCGTTACTCAAGCTTAGTCAGTAAGACCTCCTCATCACCAAGAAGCAATTCCATTGCAAAACCAAGGAAAACGACATCCAGAAACTCTAGAAAAAATTTGAGCGTGATCCAATGGTGGGATCAAAACTTATAGCCCTTTTCACCCGTTACTCAAACGTAGCCGACTAGACCTCCACGTCCCCGAGTAATGATTCAATAGGTACCCCAAGGAAAACAGTATCAGGAAACTCGAGTAAAAATTTTAGCGCGATCGAATGATGGGATGAAAAGTTATTGCCCTTTTGACCCATTTCTCAAACGTGGACGACCAGATCTCCATGTCACTAAGTAGCGATTCAATAGGTACCCCAAAGAAAACAACATCCGGAAAATCAAGAAAAAATTTGAGCGCGATCCAACGCTCGGATCAAAAGATATGGCCCTTTTGGCTCGATACCCAAGCTTGGCCAACAGTACCACCTCGTCGCCGAGTAGCGATTCCATAACCACTACAATGAAAATGACATCTGATTAGTACTTAAAAGTGCATTTTTATCAAGGTTTTATATCATCATTTTGCACTTGAAGTATCAATAACTCCTTAACTAGAGCATGTTTTATAATAACAGATCTGATAATATAAGATAG
>Ga0325414_1000751_pt1 | contig 28414 bp, 26 predicted proteins | sample PopdelMetagenome_8_FD_206183 | JGI IMG/M metagenome (GOLD analysis project Ga0325414, IMG submission 206183) | Populus deltoides microbial communities from Bellville, Georgia, United States - Leaf-PdKOR-R3 | ecosystem: Host-associated > Plants > Phyllosphere > Phylloplane/Leaf | place: USA... | reverse complement strand
TCAGAATCAACTGGCAAGGCAAATTTTGCTGTTGTATCAGTCGGGACTGTAGGAGAGGCAACCGAAAAGGCAAAGGTTTGTTCTCTGCCTGTCACTCCATGCATGGAACTACCCGGGGAACCCTCAATATCGCCCATTTTGTATTTTTCTGAATCTCTATCTGGAATATGAGAAAGGGATGGGGAGACACAGAAGAAGTGATCAGATCAAACGCGACTTAAAGCTGTTTTGATGTTGTGTATGGGAGGAAAAGTGTAGAGTATTTGTACTGTGGCAAGGGTTAACATTTGGGAGTGTGTGCTTAAATTTGTACTTTAAGGATCTGTAAGGGCCAAATGAGATTCCATTGGTTGAGAAATCTTAAAGAAACAGATTTCTATAGAATCCACTTCGCCACATCAGGTTCTGAACAGAAAAGGTCTCATGGAGTATCCCAAAGGATACATGGGCCCACTAGCTCTTAATTTGAAAACTCTTCAAGAGGTAATTAACTGGTAATGCCTCCTAATTACTAGTAATTATGTTCAAACTTGCTCAACTTCCCTCCAAAAGTCAACTTCATTCCTAAATATGAATCCTAAAGCACAGTTGAGTGCGAGACGTGAATCCTGAAGGCACCCCATTGGATAAATTGGAAGTAGCTAGCATTCAAGGTAGAATAATATCCGTGTCATATATTTATTTGCATATCTAGATGGTAAGGTGAATATAGTTATTTTTTTAAAATAAAAACATGTTATTTTAAATAGAATATATATTTTTATTTATTTGATCTTATCTGATCACTAGGGTTTTGTTAAATCAATTTCTAAACTTGTTCGAAATAAATCCAACCTGTGCTAGATTTTGGATTAGAAAGATGACTGAGCTAATCATATAACCATGATAAATAGATAAATATTCAAATTTTACTCCTGTTTTAACTTTAATTTCTTCGTTAGCAAAAACAGGAATAACTATGATCATGGGCTTCAAGTCATCTTGAACCAAGGTCATAATTAGCGTGTACGGCATCCATCTTGATTCAACAACGACCCCAACTGGCCTGTTAAAAGCCACCATTAACAGTTTGATTCACAGAGACTAGCGTAAGGTTTCTTTGATTAAGGGAGTGCTCACCTCATTGCATGTGGATATTATCGATTTAATTTCCTCTTAATTATTATGGTATTTTCATCTCTTTCAAATTTGCTATGTGACATCGATCATTGATGGATCCATCTATATATATATATTAGCAGCAAGTTATTACATAGAATTTGAGAAAATGTCAAAAAGACTTTGCATACAACTGAACCTGGATACTTTACTAGTGTTATTGCCAATACAGTAACCGACCTGAGGGATTTATTTAATAGACTTGGATATTTCTTGTAAATTGCAAGTCAACCAAGCCCCATATAAAATTTAAAGTCCTCCTATCATCCTCTGCAATTCCAAATCAATTGTTGACACTAAGACCCTAGATGAAGGTTTTAAAATGCACTTTATTTGGCTTGCCATGGCCTACAATCTCCTCCAACTGGCGCATGGTCAGAGGAAACATATTTTCTTATTCTAAAAGTGCAATTTTCTCCCCTCCTTGTAGTCCACTTGCCAGTTTCATGGAGATAGAAAACATATCATCCAAGCTTGCCTTGCATTGCCCTTTCAAAGGCTCTTAGAGTTTTTTTGTATATTATTTTCAGGGTACTTGGGACAAGACGACTTTCTTGTATGGTTGGAATTCGCTGGAAATGAAGGGGGAGTACCTTGAAAACCTGTTGTGTGCATTATTTTAAAGCTTGGAAATTATGAAACGACAGTCTTTGTTCACATGTTATAAGAGCTCTTGTATTTTTATGTATATGCATATAAGAGCTCCATTATAAGACCTTGTATTGATGATCAAAATGCTCAGTAGAAATCCTATATATAAATATAAAGAGAGAAGAAGTGACGTCGCACACACGTTATTATGCGTAGGAGGATAAGTGTGGTTATTGATAAATATATCTGAGTAAATTCCACGTTCCATTAAAGCTGGCAGCTATAGAATCAAATTTATTAAACAAATTATTCTAGAATAACCAATAAATATATTTTATTCGGTGCCGAAAAAACAAATTTATTATTATTTTTAATGTAGAAAGTCATATGTTATGATAATTCTAGATTGCTTGAACACCAATTTTGTCGTCAGATAGATCATCCATGTAAAATTGATATGTTAAAAGACTCCTTTTTAGTCTTTTTTTCATCAATTTATTTTGAAAAAAAATCATTCCAAAGTTCCAAATAATTATAAAATAACATTAAACATCCAACTCAAATAATATAACCCATATCATAAACATAAAATTTATTTAACAATCAACCCAGAAAAAAAATAAAGGTTGAAGTAATAAAGCAATGGTTTTATGGATTATTAATTTTAAGTTATATAATCCATGAAACTATTGGTTATTAAAAAATCAAATTTACAGTTTTCACAGGGCAAATAAAAAAAAAAAAAAAAGAAGAAGAAAAGAGAAAACTAAACCAAAATCTTTTGGTTTAAACCCGAATAACGCTAACCCTATTAGCCAGTTTTGCACTCTCATCCAAGTTAAATGAGCCAATAATGAATACATTCAATTTATGCTTGTTTTCTTTATTGTGATAAACACAAATCAAGAGCTGCTAAAAAACAGATGTGCTTTAAGGGTATCTTAAATTTACCACTAATTTTTAGTCAGAAGCTGACAATTACTTTGTAGCTAAATGTTTAGAGGTTAATAAGCCAAATTTTAAGTTGTTTTTGTGTAGTATTCTATGTTTTATTTTAATCACATATTTAAATATGTTTATTTAATTAATATTTATTACAATTCTGCATGGATTTTATTGAAAATTAATTTTTTTTTAAAAAAAAAATGACATCCAGTAGTTTAAGTTTTGTAACCACTCATAATGCATCCTACACGATGATGAGAAGACATTGATCCATACGAAGCCACCTCCAAAACAGTAGAAACAATTTAGGAATGCTGATGATGCGATCACATCTAATTATGGCCTTATCAATCCACCATAGAAGAACTCATAATATAACTCAACCTTATCAAAAGGGGATATAGCCTATGAATACAACGCAATGCATAGACCAAGACATACATCTCTATATTAATACGTTGACTAATGCATTATTTCAATGAATGTAGATATAATGCTACAATAAAGAAACTTTTGTAGCATCTTTCAACTCCATATTCTATTTGTGATACCTGACTGGTGGCTGAAGGAGCAACACTTGGTAGCCAGATAACCTTCAAGAAATACAATGAAGCTAGACACCGTGAGTACGAAACAGAGCCTTCCTATCAATATGGAGCATTTCCGAACCACAAATGCACATATCCATGGGATAAATCAAGACTTTCAAGTTTCATAGTACAAACAAGCTCCATTCCACTCTATGAATGTTGATAGGAATATGAATGGAAACTTCACAAGTATAGCAATCTACCCTCATGGCAATATTCAGGTGAAGAGAACTTCAGGGTTCATTAGAACAAACCTAAATATTCCATCAGCGGCTATGATGCTAGGTAATAAATATTCTTGTTTTGACTAATCTCGTATTCGAGTCTATCGCAGCCAATTCCATCACAACACGGGCAAAGAAAGAAAACCGAATGAAGGTTTATTATATACGCATACCAAATGCTGGTACTACCCCCCCTCCTTTGAGCATATTTGTATAGCATAAGTACATGCGAAATTTGAAAAGCTAAACCTTACATCCCACAATTATAAGAATTGAAACACTCACTTAAAAATTAGATTAGAAAACCCAGATCCAATGATTTCTTAAACCAAGAGCTGAAGTTAGAGGGTTAGATTGAACTCTACAAGGATGATATTTTTATAAGTTCTAAAAGTTTAATGAAAAACAGAAAAAAATGGCACTCACACTATTCAATTCTTAATCAGAAGAAAATTTTGTCTTTTCAATGCTATTCCAACTACTTATATAGCATGACTTATAAAATAAATCATAATTAGCTAATGGATTTAAATTAAATTAGGTTTCAAAATGAATAAGAATAAAATGATCCTGATTAGCTACTAGGTTTATATTAAACCCATATAACTAACTAATTTAAATTCAAAACGAAATAAAAATAGAATACAAAGAGCATGCTTGTGCTTAATGAGGTCCAATTTATATATTCTAAAGTAGTAACTTTTGAGCCTTATTGAAAAGACTTTTCGAATTGCTATAAAATTTTAATCCTATAGAAAATACGGTCTTTAAAACTTTCTAGAAAAATTTCATTCTAATCTAATGTTCGGATTAAAGTTATGACCGTTAATGTAAAAACATTTAACAAGTTCTCATCTCTTACTTGGATCACATTGATCAAGACTTTATTATTTTTTAACTCAACTTCATGATTGATGTTGTCTTAGAAAGAATTATTCATGAACCATCCATTGAATACGTATCTCTTAGATCCCTTTGTCTCTTGCTCTTGTAATAAGTTCAATTGACACATGCAATGGATTTTGTAATATAGTTTGTTGATTTTCACCAACAACATTGACAAATTTTGAATAGAAGCGATGAGTGAACCCGAATGTCACCATAGAACATAGGCCTCCCTCCTAGTTCTTGATGGAATGATGGTTGAATCAAATTCTTGATCTAAAAATTTATTTATTTAGTTAAAATCCTAAATTATTTATTTATAAATTCTTTTTTTTTTTACAAACCATGTATTTTATTATCAACATTATTTTTAAATCACAAACACCTAAATTTCAACTTATTATTACCAAAAAGCATATTAAAAAATATTTTAACAATGACATAACCTTATTTCCAACCTCAAAACAACCTTCTATTAGTCTAAAATTCAAAAATTAAAAAAACAAATATAGACCCTGATTTAAAGGAGAAAACCACCTTTATTTAAAATATATTTTGACGCTAAAGAAAACTAGGCCTCTGGAATCTTGTACAAAAATTTCAACCCAACTCATAATTGGATCAAAATTCATTACCTTTAACATAAGACTATGTATTAGAGAAAAATCTCCTACATCATTGTCTATGAGATTTGGTTTGTGTGCCTGGCCTTTTATTTTTTTTTATTTTTTAAGAGAATGATATGTTGTTTGGTTGTTTAAATTCCAACCACTTGAGAGGTGGCTAGAAAATCGGGTGAAAATCGGGTGACAAACACCCTAAAAGTCTCAAAAACCCATTTTTCAACCTCAAAACACCCCTCAATTAGTCAAAAAAACATATAATGAAACCAAATTACAACTTTTTTTTTTTTGCTTTAACCCCTATCAATGTTGAATTTGAAAAACACTTCAATTAAACTACTTTTACTAAAAGAAATTCATTATACCATGATTTATTTTTCTGTCACTGAAATGTGGTTAACCAACCACTTTCTCTCTCTTCTTTTATTTTCTAGAGACTTCTTTCTCTTTTCTCAAAACTCAGGGAATAAAGTGTAAGAAATGAAGTTTAGGGTCTAAGTGTAAAAGTATAAAATTAAAGACTATTGGGATGAAAATGATGTTTTTATGCAAGAATGGAAATAACACATCATTTTTTATTTTTATTTTGGTCTTTTTTTTTTTAATTGCTTTTTATATTTTAAAATGAAATTTTATTTCATTAATTATTTTGGCCCATACTTCAACTCTGAAATATTTCTGAATACCTTGAATTTCTAAGAATGTGCAAATAAAATAAAAGCCAAAAAAAAAATTCAATGAATTCAATGAACAATACCATCCATACTAAATAAAATTAGAGGAGGCACACAGTAACGAACAATTATAAAATACCATTCTCTTTTATATGTATTGTAGAATTTTTATTTTGATAAATTCAATTGGTTTGATAAATCTAGTTTGGTTTTATACTAATGAACTCCATAATTACCACAACCAAATTTGAATAGAAATATTCTTCAATTTCTGGTTTTTTATTAGGTACTAAAACACCGAATTTATTATTATTTATTAATATAGAAAATCATGTTATAATTCTTGATTGTTTGAACACCAATCTTGTCATTAGATAATATCTTCCATGTAAAGTCGATAGACTCATTTTAGTCTCTTTTCATCAATTTATTTTGAATAAACCATTCCAAGATTCCAATCAATTATAAAATAATATTAAACATCCAAGTCAAATAATATAATTCATAAATCATAAACATACAGTTTATTTAACAATTAAGCCACAAGAAAAGGGAACGAAGAAAATAAAGGTTGAACTAATAGGCCATAGTTTTATGGATGATTAATTTTAGGTTATTAACCGACATAAAAAAACCTAATTTATGAACCAAGGACTTTCGGTTTAAACCCGAACAGAGATCAACCCTTGCAGCCAGTTCTCGATCTCCATCCTGAATCTGCCATTCTCGTCATGGTCTGGCCACAAGCTGCCAGTTACCTCATATCTCAACGTTCATACGTTGACAAGCTACTAAAGAGAAGATTAAGTAGTTTATATCTTATAACTAATCATAATGCATCCTACTCTATACTGAGAAGACATCGATCCCTACAAACCCAACTTCAAAACAGTAGAAACAATTGAGGAATGCAAATGATTATGCCCTTATCAATCCACCATAGAACTCTGCATAGTATAACTCAGCCTTATCAAAAGTGGATAGAGTATGGATACAAAGCATTGCATTGACCAAGACATGGATATGCTAATAAGTTGACTAATGCATTTCATGTCATATGATATATAAACATTGCACGGATGACTTCAGAGACAATGTGGAGATCAGGTACTTTACGGACGGACTGCTAGATCAGATTATCTACAAGTATTCTTTCAAATTGTGGGCATGCTATTTCTATGGATGTAGATAATGCTATCAATTAAAGAAACTTATAATGAAGATAGTCATGTGGGGTTTCAACATTCAACTCCTTATTCTATTCATGATATACCTAACTGGTAGCCGAAGGAGCAGCACTTGGTAGCCAGATAAACTTCGAGAAATACAATAAAGCTAGACACCATGAGTACGAAACAGAGCCTTCCTATCAATATGGAGTATTTAAGAACAAGTGCACATCTCCATGGGATAAAGCAAATTTTCAAGTTTCATAGTACAAACAAGCTCCACTCCACCATTTGAGTGTTGGCAGGAAGATGAATGGAAACTTTACAAGTCTAGCAATCTACCCTCATGGCAGAGGTGACAATTTAAGTGAAGAGAACTTCAGGGTTCAATAGAACGAACCTAATTCCAACAGTTGCTGTGATGCGAGGCTATAAATATTTCTCGTTTTGGCTAATCTCATATTAGAGTCCATAGCAGCCAATTCCATCACAACATGGGCAAAGAAAGAAAACCTAATGAAGGTTTATTATATACGCACACTAAGTGCTGGCACTACCCCTCCTTTGAACAGGTTTGTATAGCACAACAGTGACAAATTTTGAATGGAAGCGATGAGTGAACCCGAGTGCCACCACAGAACGTGGGGTCTCCCGGTTCTCAATGTAAAGATGGTTGAGAATCACATTCTGTGGCGGTGGAAGCGTTTCAGAAGAGTCTGCACTTGCAGGGTAGCTAAGCAACGAGTGTTGCAGGTGTGGAGGCACTGAAGGTGGGTCCCGTACCTCATCTTCATTCCCTGGGTATGCATTGTTGTAACTTGAATCAGGTGATCTAGGAACTTCAAATCCCGCAACAGTCGCATCTTCCTGCACCATGATCAAATTATCAGATCCCGATATAATATCAAAAGCCCCAAAGTGGCAAGTTTTCTACTTACATTATCTTCACTGAATTGATTGCTCATGTTGAAAATGACAACGCAGATGGTTAACAACACAAAGACATCAAGTCTGCAATGCTCTTAAACCTGAAAACATAAAAATCCCCACATAAGCATCTTAAAACTGTAATTGCAGCACCCAAATATTAAACTATTTCTCACCAGTAAGATTCAACGAAGCAGAGCTTTATTTTATTTTAACAATCTCAAATTTGTTAAGCACGAAATCATTGCCATTCTTTCTTAGCATTCATGCTCATGAAGTTCGATTGGGGATCTCAGTAATGACCTTTCAGCTAACCTCCCAACCCATCCACTTCAAAACTTTCCCACAAAGGAGAGGCTCTAAGCATTCCACAGACACATCGAATCACATTCTTTAACACAGGTGCCAATACATACAGCTACAAAACCACCTTCTATTTGCATTGTGCACCAAAATATGACCCAAAAACAGAAACATAGCTTGACACAACACAAAACCCAATTTCTCCAATGGCACGCAATTCATCTTGTGAACCAAAACTATAGCCGACAATTCAATTAATAAAGAGTCTACCTAATAACCATTGTGAATGGCCATAAATTTCATTACCATAACCTTCATCATCCTGACCCATGTCATAAAGAAATGTTACTCTTTTCTTCACAAAAGTAACACAAAATAAACCAAAAACAAAATAACATAACACTAAGTAAATAAAGCATTGATTCCCTAAAAACCCATCAAAGAACTACAGTAAAAAAATCTCAAACGGGCGCAATCTTTCAGCTCAAAAAATCTTGACTTTGATCAAGAATCAGAATATCCAACTATAATTCCATTCTGGGCCAAGAAAAAATACTCAAAAATTGAATAAGAAAAATTTGAAGCCAGAAAGAAAGAAGGAAATTTGTAGCCGAAAAGAAAGAAGAAGATGGCTGGCTACCTTGAAAAAGCTGATGATGAGAATCAATCTCCGATCTGAAACTTAAAAGGGTAATAGAGGAAATAAAAAATAAGAGTTAAACAAGTAGAAGTAGTAGTTTGAGAAGATGAGTGGTCGCCGGAGTTGCCTTTAGCCTTTAATTTTGGAGCAACATATTTAGAAAGTAGAACCCTAAGGTGGTTGAGGTGACACGGTAACGTTCCTGTTATTGTTGCTGCTTCTGCTTGCGTGTACGTGTACGCAGACTGAAAAGGAAAAAGACAGAATGCCCCTAATTATTACAAATCACCATTTACAACTTGGATTTTGAAAGTAAATTTAATTATTCTAGTTTTGAGTTTTGTTTTTGAAAATTATAGTGTTTTAAATTTTAGAGTTATTAAAAATTTATATTTTTATTAATTTTATAATTTTGAAAGATTAATTAAGATATAGATAAATTAATCTAGATATTTACAATTAAAAATTATATATATTTTTTGAATTAAAAAATATATTTAGAATATGAGAAACTATATAATAGTTTCACTAAAGATGTTTGGTATTTTAATTTAAAATATTTTAACTCAATTTTTTAGTTAGTTTAGATTTTTTTTAAAAATATTTTCAATTTGTCTTGATATTATTTAGTATAAACAATCAAAAATAATTCTATACTTAGTAAAATTATGATTTAGTTAAAAAATATTAAAATGGTATATTTTTAAAAAACATTAAATCGGTATATATTAAATTGATCAAGATAAAATCAAATTAATTTAACAAATTTACAATTCTAAGTGATGAATTACATCAAGTTTAATTTTTTTCTTAAAAAAAAACTATTTTGTACATTAAAATTAGTCTAACATCCTTTATCATGAAAAACAAAATGAATGTAATCGTGGCTTTTTATACAGCAAAATGCAACTGTAGCAGCTTAATTAACATCCTCCTTAGACCTACCTCGTTTAACATCCTTCCAAGGACCGGGAGCATACATACATGACACTTGTGAAGGAATGTATTGTTGACTAATCAAAGTTCAAACCCTAGTTAGGTTGCAATATTAATAAAGAATATCAACGAATGGTAGTGAAAAAATTACATCTTATAAGATAGATGACTCGTACGTTGTTGACAGTCAATTCACAAATAATATAAATTATTATAATAGTAGCAGTTTAAAATTAGATTTGTGAATATCATGTTTCACTCAAACATCGTGGGTCTGCTTATAATAATAATAATAATAATTTTTAATTTTACTTTTAAAATTAAATTTATAGTTTTTTTTTAATAGTAATATTTTTTTTTCAAATTTATTAATAATTATATTACTAATATTAATAATAATGAAACTAATAATATTAAATATGTCTGATTCAAGTTTTTATAGTTTTTAATTTTACCCTTCAAATCAAATATATAGTTTTTCTTTAATAGTAATAATATTTTTTAAAAATTTAACAATAATAATAATAATAACAAGAACAACAATAACAACAACAATAATAAGACTCATGTTTTTTGGGTTTGACGCCCCTGCCAGACCCAAGTTACTCAGGTTTGTTGGTGCCAAACTCAACTTTCTTTGATATGGCATCCCCCGCCTGACCCAATTAACATACGTCTGGCACCCCTGCCAGACCCATAACATTCTAGACTCAAGGCGCTGGTGTCTGGCAGTCATTCCTGACCCGAGCACATGAGGTATGGTTATTTTGCCAAACTTGAACGCCTATGGTCTGACAGACATACCTAACCCCAACGTCTGGGGTCTGGGAGTCATGTTTTTTTTTAAAAAAAAGACAAAAGAAGTCTTTAACCCAAAGGTTAAAATTTTGTGCCTGAAGGACAAATCAATATCTATACTGCACCCAAAAAAACCTGAACATACCATTTTCTCCCCTATCATTCTTCTAATGCTAAATATATCACATGGAAAAGACAACTCCACCCCTCAACTACAAGCTTAGCAAGTTTCTTTGGCAAAGACAATTACATCATTACACTACACCGATCCATAATGATTTGTGTCTTAGTGAATAGTAAAATGGTGAACAGCAAAATACTGATATCCTTTAATATATTGTATAATACTTGGTAGAATTGCACCTTTCTTGTAGCCCCGTTTGCGAGCACCTTTCTTGTAGCCCCGTTTGCGAGCTATGTTTATGATCTCAATGGCATGTACACCTACAGATGTAAAGACAAGCAACAAATAAAGTAGCTAACCTAATTAATGAGAGATTGTTAGAATTAAGTTTCAATTATTTACATGCACCAATAATATTTTTGAAAGGAAAAAAAAAACACGTAGACAATAGAATTATAGAACTTATTTCGCCATGAAATTAAGTAGATCATCACAATCTTTCCATTGCAACATCATCAAACTATACATATAATAGTGCAAGACCAGATTTAGTGATCAACACTATAGGGAGATGATATGAGAACAATTGCTCTTTTATTTATTAGCATTTCTATTTGGAGTGTTAAGAAATATATTTATTTTGTTTTATTTATTAAGGGTATAATAATAATTTTAATTTAGCCTGTATATAATTTATTTGTATTTAGGTTAAAATAATAACTTGAGAATAAAGTGATCAATGAAACCCTAGCCTTCTTCTCTTTTATGTTTGTATTTCTTTTTGTTTAATTTGGATTTTTTCACATGGTATTAGAGCATGGTTTCATGGTTTAATTATTTGGAGTGATATTTGTTTAATTTTTGCAAATATGGTATTTCTTCTTCCCTTCAGCTTTTGCAATTTGGTATTTGCATTCTATTTTTGCAAATCTGGTATTTCGTCTTCCCTTTAATTTTTACAATTTGGTATTTACATTCTGTTTTTGCAATTTTTTTTTTGAGTGATCATATAACTTCGAGAAGATATTTGTTTAGTTTTTGCAATCTGATATTTTGTTTTTTGCTTCTTTTGTGTTCTGGTTTTCTTTATTTGTTGATTATAGCTACTGAAAGAGATGATTCGCTTCAGTCTTTGAATGTGAGGTTGGATGGAAAGAACTATTCATATTGGAGTTATGTAATGAGAAATTTCTTTAAAAGTAAAAAGATGTGGGGATATGTTAGAGGAGCTTATATGATACTTAGGAATATTGATGAGGGGTATGCTGCTTTGATAGATGTATGAGAAGCAAACAATGTAAAGATTATTACTTGGATTAACAATTCTATTGAGCATTTCATAGGTACGTTATTGGTGAAGTATGAGACAATAAAAGAGGTTTAGGATCAAATTTTGCAAAGCAGTATCAATTAGAGAATGACATACGAGCTTTTCACTAGAAGAATATGAGTATTCAGGAGTTTTATTCTGCTATGACAGATCTTTGGGATCAATTAGCTCTTACAGAATCGGTAGAATAAAGACATATGGTGCCTATATTGCTCGTAGATAGTAGTAACGATTGGTACAGATTTTAACAGCACTTTGCAGTGATTTTGAAGTACTTAGAAAGTCAATTTTGCATTGTTCTCCACTGCCTTTTGTTGACTTTATTGTCATTGAATTATTGGCTGAAGAAATATGTCTTCAATCTTATTATAAAAAGGAAATTCTTTCTGCTTTGAATCCTTTTGTAATAGTAGTACCCTCTAAGCCATTATTTAATCATCAGAATAAGCCTTACACAAGGGTTGCCTTCGACGAGTGCAATTTCTATAAGCAGAAATTAAAGATCATTGGAAAGCTTAATATCCCAAGTTGAGATAACATAATCAAGCTTGGAAGCCTGGTAGCCAATCATAATTTGATGCTCATAGACCACCTCAGGGCTATAAACCATCACACCACAATACTACAGTAGTAGTTTCATCATGCTCTATCATCGATCTTAGAACTATGGCTGAGCAATTTCATAAATTTCTCTTTTTACAGCCATAAACAATGTCTGCTTCTTCTTTTGTAGATCAGTTGTCTCATAATTCCTCAGGTATGTCATATTCTGAATGGGTTTGGATTTTGGTGCTTCACATCAAATGTCTCTAGATTCTTCATCTTTTACTTATGTGTCCCCTTCGCCCTCTATTTCTGTTATGACTGCTGATGACACTCTCATACCCTTGGCAGGTGTTGATTTTGTTATCACACCTCACTTGTCTCTCCCTAATGTTTATCTTGTTCCGAAACTCAGATTAAATCTTGCCTCTGTTGGTCAGTTATGTAATTCTGATGATTATTGTATACATGATCTGCAATCTCAGAAGCTGATTGGAACAGATCGTAGAGAGAATAAACTATATATTTTGGATGAGTTAAAAGTGTCAGTTGTTATTGTTGCTACTACTAATGTTGATTTATCTTCTTTTCGTTTGAGTCCTTCCTCTTCTAGTTTTTATTTATGGCATTCTTGTCTATGTCATATTTTGTCTTCTCATCTAAGATATTTGGCATCCATAGAAACTTTAGGAAATTTACAATCTTGTGATATTCTGATGTATGGATGTAAACTAACAAAATTTTCTGCTTTACCTTTTAATCAAAGTATTTATGTTTCTTCTTCCCCATTTGACTTGATTCATTCTGATGTGCGGGGACATTCTCCTGTTGCTATAAAATGAAGGTCTCAATATTATGTTTCTTTTTATTGATGATTGATGCAACCATATTATTTGATAGTTTCACTCACATTTAACTAGTGTTTTGCCTATTTTTTATATATAAAATGCCTTAATATTCTTTGTTTTATGCCTTAAAGGCACGTTTGGATAAAGATGCAAAAAGGAGTAAATTAGAGGTAATTGACAGATTTGATCTTCAGTCGATGTTTTGTGCAGAGCGTGAGCTCTAGAGGTCAAAATGAAGTGATTCTAGTGGCATTAAAAAGCTAACATCTATACCTTTCTGGACATCTAAGGCAAGAAAATAAAATAAGGAAGAGCATGGAAATCGCAGCCTTTAAAGTCAAATCTTCCAATTTGCTAGTGTTGACCTTTGGTCATTCCGACTTGAATATCTGGAGCTAAAGAAGTCCAATTAATGCAAACTTAATTTTGTTAGAATCTTGACTCAAAGGTCTATCAACGCTGAAACGTTCAGCTGAAAACAATGTCATATGATAGAGATATGATTTTTCAAAGACGACAACTGAATTCTGCCAGCAAACAGGTTTCATGAAGAAAACGAGTCCAAATTACATTCTAAAGCATCTAAACCGATATCCAAGTTTTTATTTCAGCAATTTAGCTCCTCTAAGTCAAATCTTGAAGATTTTATGCAAGGCTATTTCTTTTTTTTAGGAAAATAATTATTGAAGTACTTAAATGTAAACTGTCTACTTAAGGGAGGATAATTTTGTAAAATAAAGACTAGGGTTTCCTAGGATATAAAAATAATGTGAGAAGAGAAAGGGGGGCAGCCAACTAAGAGGATAAAAACACCCCTTCCTCTAAGAAACTCGAAATTATGTATTCTTTCTTCTTTTTCTTGGTTGCAAGGACACGGAAACCTTCGGATTTCAAGAACTGTGAGATTTATTTTACCTTTTCTTTTCAGTTTATATGATGAACATGTTTGTTCTCGTATGCTTATTTTTCCTATGATAGTTTATTTTAATTACTAGAGCGAACTCTAAGTTATTATTGTAGACAATCTATTGCTAAGTTTGATATCAAAATCGAAGTTGTGGTATATAAACTTGTGAAGCAACTGCGTTTAATAATTGTGGCGGATCTACGTTATTAATCTTAAGGAGAACATTCAATCAAATCAAATGTAGACTGCTGACAATTATGTTTTATTAATTTATCAACTTATCTAGTTCTTAAGGCTGTCATTGAATTAAATTACTAGTGCGGACACTGTGGTTGTTTGATGGTTAGGGTTAGTTATACGGTGGATCCGTTAACTAACCAATGTTAAGAAGAGATAAATATTCAGAATATAAATTGATGTTTTGTTTTCATGATCAACTCTAATTTCTATAGGTGGATGTGTGCTTGTGATCAAGGTTTGTTCTCTTGATAATTTTCTGATTTTATTAAATTTCATTTGATAGTTTTCTGTTTTCTTTTGCTTTAGCCTAGATAACGTCCAACCCACCCCCCCAAATTGCATATCATCTAGCATAAAAATCTGACTTGAATATTCCTCGTGGAATCGACCCCTTGCTTGCTCTATACTATCTTATGTGTTGTGTTTGAAGCTAGGGTAATTAATTTGTGCGACCGGAACATCACAACAAATTTTGGCACCGTTACGGGGGAAGTAATTTTAGTTGATTCTTGTGCTATTATTTTTATTTGCTGCGATTGTTATTTATTTTTCTGAAAAAAAAGAGAAATAAAATTTTTGCTTGTTGCGGTACTGTTCATTACGGCAGCGGTACTTTTCAAAACAGATTTTTTGTGGAATTAGGTATCGACCTTTTGGTTCCTAAAGGAAAATGATGTTCTAAACAGGACCCCACCCTATCAAGGCCAAATTCCACTGTTTTCTAGGGTTTTGAGGCAGTTTTAGTTTTCTAGCGTAGGATTTTCGTACAATTTGCATTGTTTTCGATCTCTTGTTTGGTTGGTTTCTTTTGAGTTTTCTTGATGATTTATCCCAGTAACCCGTTCTACTAATCAAAGTCAAGTGCAATTGGATCTCGAAATAGAAAAAACTTTACGCAAGTTACGAAAGGAAGCTCACCTCAACACCATGGTTGTTGCACGACAACAAACACTCAAGGAGCTTGCTGCTCCTAACATGGAAAATCAACCATTGTGCAAAAATATCGACATTAATGTAAACTTTGAGCTCAAATCTGGTTTTATACATTTGTTACCAACATTCAATGGTCTTGCAGGAGAAGATCCTCATACTCATCTCAAGGAGTTCCTTATGGTTTACATTGGCATGAAACTAAATGGAGTTGATAAAGAACAGGTTAAGTTAAAAGCTTTCCCTTTCTCTTTAAAAGAGGTAGCAAAGGCATGGCTTTTTTCTATTCTCCCAGGTTCCATTGGAACTTGGATTGCTATGAAGAAGATTTTCCTTGAGAAGTATTTCCCAGCATCTCGAGTTGCCAACATACGGAAAGAAATATGTGGGATTCAACAATCTCATGAAGAGACACTTTCCGAGTATCGGGAAAGATTTGAGCAATTATGTATTTAATGCCCTCATCATTAAATACCTGATCAGCTGCTCATTTAATATTTTGATGAAGGATTGATGCCTACTGACCATAGTATCATTGATGCTGCAAGTGGAGAGGCATTGGTAGATAAGACACCCGAGGCTGCACGCCAATTGATCTCAAACATGGCAGCCAACTCGAAATGGTTTGGCACCCGTGGAGACTTTGCAAACAAACGAGTAAATGAGGTAAGTATTTCTAACCTTGAGAATAAAGTTAATGATCTTACTTCTCTTGTGCGTTCTTTGGTTTGTGGCAATGTACAACAGGTGAAAGTTTGTAGCATATGCTCCTTACAAGGACATGCTTCAGATATGTGCCCAACAATGCAAGAAGATTACTTTGAATAAGCTAATGCAGTTGATGGAGCATTCAATGGACAACCTCAGTGTAAGTATGATCCTTTTTCCCACACGTACAATCCTGGATGGAGAGATCATCCCAACCTACGTTATGGGAACCAGCCTCAACAAGGCAATCAAGGCCGACAATTCCATCCCCATGGATTTTAGCCCCAACAGAATTATCAAGCAAGACAACCCCCTCTATTCACAAACTCCAATGTTATGGGGTCGTCATCAAGTGATGATCTTCGTGAGATCATGAAAACTTTAGCTTCTAACACTGTGACCTTGTAACAAAATGTCATGTCTTTTCAACAGGAAATAAGGTCAAATATTCACAACTTAGAGAAGCAAATAGGGCAAGTAGCTTCAAATGTGAGGAAATTGGAAGCACAAATGAATGGAAAATTGCCCTCCCAGGTATTGAATCCAAAAAAGAATGTTAGTGCAATCATGCTGCGAAATGGGAAAGAACTTGAAGAGAAAAGGTCGAAACAAATTGAGATGGAGGAAGAAGAAGAGATAGAAATTGAATTGAGTACAAAGAAGGAACATCCTCCTCCTCCACAAACTGAAACAAAAACCAACACTTTAAAGGTAACTCCTCAATCAATGAATTCCAGTTTTAAAACAATTCCACCCTTTCTTGTGAGTTCTTCTAGGTTAAAGAAAGAGGACAAAGAAAAAGAGATTTTAGAGGTTTTCAAGAAAGTAGAACTCAACATTCCTTTGCTTGATGCTATCAAGCAAAGCATCAAGCAAATTCCCAAGTATGCCAAATTTTTGAATGAGTTGTGTACTACCAAGAGAGCTTTCAAACTGAAAGGTTATGAAATGGTAAGTATGGGTGAAGTTGTATCTGCTGTTGTTTAAAAGAATATGCCTTTGAAGCAAAAGGACCCAGGTGCATTTACTATCCCATGTGTTATTGGTAATGCTAGTTTCAAAAGGGCCTTGTGCAATTTAGGTGCATCCATTAGTGTTATGCCCAAACATGTTTATGATTCTCTTAGTCTTGAGCCTTTGAATAAAACTAGCATTATAACACAACTTGCGGATCGCAGTTTTGTTTACCCACTTGGTGTGATAGAAGATGTCCTAGTCAAGATTGATAGTTTGGTCATTCTATGCGACTTTTATATTCTTGATATGGAACATGATTCTTGTGATTCATCAAACAACACTCCCATATTGTTTGGGAGACCATTCTTGAAAATTGCCAATATAAAGATTGATTGTGGTAAGGATACTTTGTCTATGGAAGTAGGAGATGAAAAGATTGAATTTAATTTTCATGATGCAATGAAATATTCTTATCGTAATGTTTATTCTATCACATGCTATGACCAAGTTGATAAGTGTGTGCAATAAGTTTTTGATTTTGATTGTGAGGATGGATTAAGCATAGCTTTGAGCTATGACTATGATTTTACCGAGATAGAAGAGATGGAGAGATATATATGTGTTCCCCAAAACGTGCACGAATCAGCATTGGCTTTGCAATCTTTGCAAACTGATCCCCATGGTAATGTCTTTGTTGATTTAGTACTTTCATATAAAAAGCTTTTGCCATCTATTTTACAGGCCCCCGAGTTTGAATTGAAACCTTTGCCCGATAATTTGAAGTATGTATTCATTGGCGACAACAATACACTTCCCTTTATCGTAGCAATAGGTTTGACAAATACGCAAGAGGAAAAACTTGTGAAGTTGTTGTGTGATCACAAGACGGCCATTGGATGGACTTTAGCTGACATCAAGGGCATTAGTCTCTCAATATGTATGCATCACATACTATTGGAGGACAATGCAAAACCAACAAGGAAAATGCAAAGGAGGTTGAACCCGCCTATGATGGAGGTAGTGAAAGCTGAAATTTTGAAACTGTTAGATGTAGGAGTCATTTATCCCATTATGGACAATAAATGGGTGGCGCCAATCTATGTGGTGCTGAAAAAGACCGGAATCATTTTGGTGAAAAACAAAAATGATGAGCTCATTCCTACTCGCATCTCAAGTGGATGGAGAATGTGTGTTGATTACAGAAAGCTAAATCTTGCTACATGTAAAGATCATTCCCCATTATCATTCATGGATCAAATGCTTGAGCCTAACAGGTAAGTCTTTTTATTGCTTTCTTGATGGATATAGTGGATACAATCAGATTGTTATTAATCTTGAGGATCAAGAAAAGACTACATTTACATGTCCATTTGGTACATATGCATATAGGAGAATGCCCTTTGGTCTCTGTAATGCACCTGCAACTTTTCAAAGATACATGATGAGTATTTCTTCTGACTATGTTGAAAGAATAATTGAGGTTTTCATGGAAGATTTCATGGTGTATGGTGATTCTTTTGATAAATGTCTAGAAAATTTATCTTTGATCTTAAAAAGGTGCATTAAAACTAACCTTGTCTTAAACTATGAAAAGTGTTATTTTATGGTAGAACAATGAATAGTTCTTGGGCATGTTGTGTCTTCACGTGGATTAGAGGTTGATAAAGCTAAAATAGATGTTATTTCATCATTGCCTTACCCCTCATGCGTGAGGGAAATTCATTCTTTTCTTGGCCATACAGGTTTCTATCGACACTTTATCAAAGATTTGTCGAAGATTACAACACTCTTGTGCAAACTATTAGCCAAAGAAGTGGATTTTGTGTTTGATCAAGCATGTAAAGATGTCCATGATGAGCTTAAGAGGCGTGTCACATCTGCCCCTATCATCCAACCACCAATTTAGGATGAGCCTTTTGAGATAATGTGTGATGCGAGTGACTATGCGGTAGGGGCTATCTTTGGGCAGAATAGGGAAGAATTTGCATGTTATTGCCTAAGCTTCCCGCATGTTGGATGGAGCACAATGCAATTACTATACAACTGAAAAGGAACTTTTTGCAGTGATGTTTGCTCTTGAAAAATCCAGGTCATATCTACTTGGTATAAAAGTCATTGTTTTTACTGATCATGCAGCTTTAAGGTATCTTTTGAAGAAAAAGGAGTCCAAACCAAGATTGATTAAGTGGATCTTGCTTTTACAAGAATTTGATTTTGAGATCAAGGACAAAAAAAGGTGCCAAAAATCATGTGGTTGATCACTTGAGCCGATTGAGGACTGAGGATATACAAACCGAAACAATACGAGAGACATTCCCCGATGAGCAGTTGTATGTGTTACATTCCTCTACAAGACCATGGTATGCTAATTTGGTTGACTATTTAGTCACCAAAGAATTCCCTCAAGGTTTATCTACATCCCAAAAAGACAAGTTACGAGCTGATGCTAAATATTATTATTGGGATACTCCTTATCTATGGAAATTTTGTGTGGATCAAGTATTTAGGAGATGTGTACCATAAGATGAATTTCATTCAATTATTACTTTTCGTCATTCTCATTCTTGTGGTGGGCATTTTGGAGCAAAAAGAACGGTCCACAAGGTACTTGAAAATGGTTTTTATTTTTAAGGATGCATATCATTTCTGCAAATCATGTGAAAAATGCCAAAAAACAGGTAATATCACTCATAAGAATCAAATACCTTTAACGAATATTCTTGTAAGTGAAATTTTTGATGTTTGGGGTATTGATTTTATGGGTCCATTTCCTTCTTCTTTTGACAATCTTTATATCCTTCTTGCTGTTGATTATATGTCCAAATGGATTAAGGCGAAAGCCACACGAACTAACAATGCTAAGGTTGTTTTAGATTTTGTCAGGACTCACATATTTAGCAGGTTTGGAATCCCTAAAGCTATTATTAGTGATCATGGCACTTATTTTTGCAATCGTTCAATGGAAGCATTATTACGCAAATATCATGTGACTCATCGGACTTCCACAGCATACCATCCTTAAACGAATGACCAAGCTAAAATTTCAAATCGAGAAATCAAGTCCATTTTAGAGAAGACAGTGCAACCTAACCGGTGAGATTGGAGTCTACGACTTGGTGATGCACTTTGGGCTTATCGGACTGCTTACAAATCACCTATAGGAATGTCACCTTATAAGATGATTTATGGAAAAGCATGTCATCTACCGGTAGAGCTTGAACACAAATCTTTTTGGGCCATTAAAAAATATAACATGGATTATGATGCTGCTGGGATTGTAATAAAGTTGCAATTGCAAGAGTTAGAAGAGATTCGAAATGATGTTTATGAGAATGCAAGGATTTACAAAGAAAAGACTAAGAGTCTCCATGATCGAATGATTACAAGAAAAGAGTTTAATGTTGGAGACAAAGTCCTTTTTTATCATTCAAGTTTGAAACTTTTTCCTGGAAAGTTGCGTTCTCGTTGGATTGGACCCTTTGTTGTTTCTAATGTTTTTCCTTATGGTGCAGTTGAAATTACAAGTTTAGAAACCAACAAAGTACTTAAGGTCAATGGGCATCGCTTGAAACCTTTCTATGAAGGTTGGATGGTAGAACTCACTGTTTCTGTGGAGTTAGCTGAACCAATCTATGAAGAATGAGCATGCAACATGTCGAGCCAATGATATAAAACAACAGCGCTTACTGGGAAGCAACCCAACACAAAAAAGAAAAAAAAACAGATTTGCTTTCTTTTTTCCTTATCTTTTATTTTTCGCATTTTATTTTATTTTTGTCATTCTCCTATATTTCTTTTTTTTTTAATTTCAACATTGAGGACAATATTATGTTTTAAGTGTGAGGGTATTAGGAGAATGTTGGTTTTCTTATTTTGATTTTCTTTGTTGTTCTAATAAAAAAACAAATTTCTATGTTTGATCTTATTTTGAACTCCTATTGGTTTATGAGAATGTGAGTATTACATATGAGAATTAATTGAGATGGATGAAGATATGAATCGAATGAAAGAGTGTGCATGCAAGTTTTAAGGTTTAATTGGTTTAGGGATTGACTTTGAGAATATGCCATGTTGATTTTATAGTATTATACCAATGCAAGCTTTTGAGCCTTCAACATTATATTCTTTGATTATGCATTCTTTCAATGATATATATCTCTAGAACTTGCTTCATATCTTGTTGAGATTATATTCGCATTGCATATATACATGAAGATGATAAAGACATTAAGAATTTTAACCGCTTGAGCCAAAGAGCCAACCTAACATATTATCTTTACTGAACCCCTTTTGAGCTTGTTTATTTTTTCTTTGCTCTTTCTATGTATAAAACTTAACTTTTTATATGTTTTCCTTTTCCCCTGGCTAAGGATTAGTAGAGCATATACTTGTGATATCTCATGGAATTATGATTAGAAATTATGTGAAAAGAAAGAAGAAGTGATGCTTGATGAAAAGATGAGTAAAGTTGCCAAAGGTGAAAAACAAAAAGAAAAGAAAAGAAAAGAAAAGAAAAAGAAGTGTTCCTTTATGTTATTAAGATTTTATGTTGAAAGAAATCAAAAGAAGTTAAGCATTGGTGATTAAAGATGGAAAATTTATGTGCTTTGATGGAATATCTTATTTCAAATATCATTTTTCCAGAAAGCTCTACTTTTTTTGGTTTGAACCTTTCCTTTTACTCTCGTTTACCTCACTTTAACCTTAGCCCCATTACAACCGGAAAATAAGACATTTTAATTCATGGATTGCTTGTAATATGTTAGTAATGAAGATGAGATTGAAGAACAAACTTATGGTAGAACATATTCATTGATTGAATTTGAGAGATTTAAACACATAAGCCCTAAACACGTGAGTGTTGGAGTGTATATCAATGAGAGGACTTATCACTTTGGCATGGCATAAATTTCATTTAAATCCCGACGATTAATTGAGTTTTGAAGTTTGCATATAAATAAATTCATGAAACTTTATACTCTTTATCCTTCTTGATTGTGTTCTTGTTTATAATGCACATATTCTTGGATATTGATGGGATTTTAGGAGATTAGTCATAGTGATTTGATTTAATTTAACTTCAATTTGATTTTACCTATCCTTTCTCGAGGACGAGCAAGAGCTAAGTGTTGGGGTATTTGATGCAACCATATTATTTGATAATTTCACTCACATTTAACTAGTGTTTTGCCTATGTTTTATATATAAAATGTCTTGATATTCTTTGTTTTATGTTTTGAAGGCACTTTTGGATAAAGATGAAAAAGGAGTAAATTGGAGCTAATTGACAGATTTGATCTTTAGTCGATGTTTTGTGCAGAGCGTGAGCTCTAGAGGTCAAAATGAAGTGATTCTAGTGGCATTAAAAATCTAACATCTATACCATTCTGGACATCTAAGGCAAGAAAATAAAATAAGGAAAAGCATGGAAATCGCAGCCTTGAAAGTCAAATCTTGCAATCTGCTAGTGTTGACCTTTGGTCATTCCGAATTGAATATCTGGAGCTAAAGAAGTCCAATTGATGCAAAATTACTTTTGTTAGATTCCTAACTCAAAGGTCTATCAAATCTCAAACTTTCAGCCAAAAATAATGTCATATGACGGAGATATGATTTTTTAAAGATGACAACTGAATTCTGCCAGCAAATAGGTTTCATGAAGAAACGAGTCCAAATTACATTCTGAATCATCTAAATTGATATCCAAGTTTTTATTTCAATAATTTAGCTCCTCTAAGTCAAAGCTTGAAGATTTCATGCAAGGCTATTTCTTTATTTTTAGAAATATAATTATTGAAGTACTTAAATGTAAACTGTCTACTTAAGGGAGGACTATTTTGTAAAATAGAGACTAGGGTTTCCTAGGACATAAAAAGAATGTGAGAAGAGAAGGGGGGCAGCCAGCCAAGAGGAGAAAAACATTCCCCTCCTCTAAGAAACTCAAAATTATGCATTCTTCCTTCTTTTTTATTAGTTGTTCAACAAACATGCAAGGCTAAACACTTTTTCTTGGTTGCAAGGACACGGAAACCTTCGGATTTTAAGAACTATGAGATTTATTTTACCTTTTCTTTTTAGTTTATATGATGAATATGTTTGTTCTGGTATGCTTATTTTTCCTATGATAGTTTATTTTAATTGCTAGAGCGGACTCTAAGTTATTATTGTAGACAATCTATTGCTAAGTTTGATATCAAAACCGGAGTTGTGGTATATGAACTTGTGAAGCAACTGAGTTTAATAATTGTGGCAGATCTACGTTATTAATCTTAGGGAGAACATTCAATCAAATCAAACATAGACCACGGACAATTATGTTTTCTTGATTTATCAACTTATCTAGTTCTTAAGGCTGCCATTGAATTAAATTACTAGTGCGGACACTGTGGTTGTTTGATGATTAGGGTTAGTTATACGGCGGATCCGTTAACCAACCGATGTTAAGAAGAGATAAATATAGATAAATATTCAGAATATAAATTGATGATCGTTTCCATGCATGATCAGTTTTGATTTCTGTAGGTGAATGTGTGCTGGTTACCAAGGTTTGTTCTCTTGATAATTTTCTGATTTTATTAAATTTCATTTGATAGTTTTCTGTTTTCTTTTGCTTTAGCCTAGATAACGTCCAACCCCCCCCCCCAAATTGCATATCATCTAGCATAAAAATCTGACTTGAATATTCCTCGTGGGATCGACCCTTGCTTGCTCTATACTATCTTGTGTGTTGTGTTTGAAGCTAGGGTAATTAATTTGTGCGACCGCGACATCACAACAATGATCATACTCGTTATTGTTGGGTTTATTTAATGAAGCATCGTTCTGAATTCTTTGAGATATATACAACCTTTCAAACTCTTGTCAAAACTCAACATTCTATTGTTATCAAATGTTTTAGGTGTGATTTGGGTAGGAAATACACCTCTAATAAATTTTTTGAGTTGTTTGCTTTTGATAAAATCATTCACCAAATTTCATGTACAGATACTCCTAAGCAAAATAAAGTTGTTGAAAGAAAACATAAGCACATTGTCGAAATTGCTTGTTCTTCTTTATTGTCTGCTTTTGTTCCTAGTGAGTTTTAGGGAAGAGTTGTTCTTACTGCTATAAGTTTGATTAATACAATTTCATCTTCTCGTATTTTAGGTTTTTCTTTTTTTGAAAAGTTGTATGGGTATGCCTTTGAATATTCCTCCTTTAGAGCTTTTGGTTGTACTTATTTTGTTATTTATCCTCATGTAGAACGCAGTAAATTGTCCTTTCGATCTACTATTTGTCTTTCTTGGTTATGGTGAAGGTAAAAAGGGGTATTGTTGTTTTGATCCAATAACTCATAAACTTTATGTCTCGTCATGATGTCTTTCTCGAGCATATACCTTTCTTTTCTATTCCATCCACTACTCATAGCTTGAATAAATCTGATTTTATTCATATAAATCCTTTTTTCTGAGGATTCTGATAGTTTATCATCTCAAGTTTCTGGTACCTTAAATACCCCTCCTTATGTTCGATCAATTTATACTGATCATTTTGCAGGTATTAACACTTTACTCTCTAGAACACCTGAAGCTCCATTCTTCAATACAATCCCTCAAGCTCTGTCTAAGATTGTGAATGCACCTCTACATCAATCCCTACATATTCGTAAGTCCATAAAGTTACCAGATTTTTCTTATTCTTGTTATTCTTAATCATATACTTCCTTTTTAGCTTCTACTCATTATCTTTTTGAGCCCTTTTCCTTTAAAGAGATAATTCTCGATCCTCTTTGACAACAAGCTATGGATGAAGAATTTTCTACTTTGCATAAGACAAATACTTAGGATTTGGTTCCTCTACCTTCTAGTAAGAGTGTTGTTTGTTGTCATTGGGTGTATAAGATCAAGACTAATTTTGATGGGACTATTGAGTGATACAAAGTTAGGTTAGTTGTAAAAGGATACACTTAACAGTATGGTATGGATTATGAGGAGACATTTACCCCTGTTGTAAAAATAACTACTATCCATACTCTTATGTTTGTAAGCTCAAGAAAGTATTATATAATCTCAAACAAGCACCTCATCTTGGTTTGAGAAATTTTATGTTGTGATCTCTTCTCTTGGATTTGTTTTTAGTAGTCATGATTCTACTCTTTTATTAAGTGCACTAATACAGGTCGTATCATTCTATTTTTATATGTTGATAACATGATTATTACTGGTGATGACATTGATGGTATTTTATTTTTAAAGATAGAGTTGGCTAGACAATTTAAAATGAAGGATTTTAGTTATCTTCGATATTTCTTGGGTATTGAGATAGCTTACTCACCCAGAGGTTACCTTCTTTCTCAATCAAAATATGTTGCATATATTCTTGAGCGGGCTAGACTTACTGATAATAAGATTTTAAATACTCCCATTGAGGTTAACATAAGATATTCTTCTTATAATGATTTATCTTTGTCAGATCCAAGTTATACCGTACTCTTATTGGGAGCTTGGTATATCCTATTATTACTCGTTCAGATATTGCATATGTTATTTATATTGTTAGTCAGTTTGTTGCTTTTCCTACTATTGTTCATTGGGTAGTTGTTCTTCGTATTTTGCAATACCTTCAGGGTATAGTCTTTCAGAGTCTTTTGCTTTCATCCACCTCTTTTTTGGAGCCATATCCATACTCTTATGCTAGCAAAAATAACTACTATTCGTACTCTTATTACCATAACTTTGATTTGTTGGTGGCATATCTCTTAACTTGATGTTAAAAATACCTTTTTGAATGGAGATCTTCAAGAAAAAGTTTATATGACGCCTCTTCCTGGTGTTTCACATGACTCTAAGTATGTTTGTAAGCTCAAGAAAGTATTATATGATCTCAAACATGCACCTCATGCTTGATTTGAGAAATTTTATGTTGTGATCTCTTCTCTTGGATTTGTTTCTAGTAGTTATGATTCAACTCTTTTATTAAGTGCACTGATGCAAGTCGTATCATTCTATCTTTATGTATTGATAACACGATTATTATTGGTGATGACATTGATGGTATTTCATTTTTAAGGACAGAGTTGCCTAGACAATTTGAAATGAAGGATTTAAGTTATCTTTGATATTTCATAGGCATTGAGGTAGCTTACTCACCCAGAGGTTACCTTTTTTCTCAATTGAAATATGTTGCAGATATTCTTAAGCGGACTAGACTTACTAATAATAAGACTGTAGATACTCTCATAGATGTTAACATAAGATATTCTTCTTATGACAATTTACCTTTGTCAGATCCTACTTTATATCGTACTCTTGTTGGGAGCTTGGTATATCTCACTATTACTCATCCAAATATTGCATATGTTATTCATGTTATTAGTTAGTTTGTTGCTTCTCCTACTATTGTTCATTGGGCAGTTGTTCTTTATATTTTACGATACCTTTAGGGTAAGTCTTTCAGAGTCTTTTACTTTCATCTACCTCTTTCTTGGAGTTGTGTCTATACTCTGATGCTGATCATGACAATGATCTTATAAATCGCAAGTTTGTTATTGATTTCTGTATTTTTTTGTGATTCTCTTATTTCTTGGAAGAGCAAGAAATAATTTATTGTTTCTCAATCTTCAACTGAAACAGAATATAGTGTTATGACATCTACTACCAAAGAGATTGTTTGGTTATTTGCAGATATGAGAGTCTCCCTTTCTCATCCTACTTCTATGTATTGTGACAACCAGAGTTCTATTTAGATTGCTCACAATTCGATTTTTCATGAATGAACTAAGCACATTAAGATCAATTGTCATCTTACTCGTCATCATCTCAAGCATGACATCATTACCTTGCCTTTTGTTTCTTGTTCTTTGCAGATTACAAATTTCTTTACCAAATCACATTTTATTTCCTGTTTTTATTTTCTAGTTGGCAAACTCTCAATGTTTGTAGCTGATGCATCGTGAGTTTGAGGGGAGATTAAGAAATATATTTATTTTGTTTTATTTATTAAAGGTAGAATAATATTTTTAATTTAGCCTCTATATAATCTCTTTGTATTTAAATTAAAATAATAATTTGAGAATAAAATGATCAATGAAACCCTAGTCTCCTCCTTTCTTATGGTCGTATTTCTCTTTATTTAATTTGGATTGTTTCACAGGAGGCATATATGGATTCAAGTATATGGTTGAATTGTTTATGGTGGACCTCTAAAGATCACTTAATGAAACAAAAAGGTCAAGCATGTCAAAAAACCATCTCAACTTAAAATTAAGTTTAAGTTATTAGGTAAGGTCCCAAGATATGATTTATATTATTTTTTAACATACCCCCTCAAGTAAAAGCTCTCTGGGCTTAAAACTTGCACAAGCTCACACTACTTTGTGCTTAATCTTTATCAAATAAATAGGGATGGTAAGATTTGAATTTATGATCGCTTGGTCATCAAGACTCTGATACGATATCAAAGAACCATCTCAACCCAATAACTTAAACTATTAGGTAAGGTCCTATATAAGATATGATTTATATTATTCTCTAATAAATCACACATACCATATATGCAATTCCTTGTTCTTAATATTAGCTTTGATTGGATAATAATTGACATTAATAAAGTTAAATAACATCGAGTGTCATGAGGATAACAAGCCTAATCGGCTTCAGAATAGCAAGCAAAGTTCGAGAAGAATCATGAGAGAGTTGTCGACCCTAATGGCAGGTGCCTTTGACATAGCGTAAAATACGCTTCAAGGCTCGATAGAGTTGACAATATAGGATAAATTTGTTAGAAATAACACTCTTATGAAGCTCACAGGATTGATGGAAATTACTTGATATTATTTGATAAACGAGTGCTGTTTAAATACAGCTTCTTACAAAACAGAAATGAGAAAAACTAGCTACTGTAGATGTTATTTTACGTGGATCAAATCACTAGTATTATGGCTTGAGAAGAGGTCCTCTTTGACTGCCATAATCCCAGAAAAATAGCCACAATCCCAGAATGATAGGAATAGGATTTTATTTCTGCAGACTTCTTCAAACTGAACCTTCATAATATATCCTCCCCTAAACTGAGCATGATGTGCATTTGCTCAGTTTAGATCCTTCTTCTCTTGTACTCCCAAGAGCATTCGAAGTTTTACAAAATCTTCAAGTTTAAGCGGCTTTGTCAGAATGTCTGCTAGCTCCTCCTTAGTGCCACAGTAGATGAGCTCTACTTCTCCCTTTTTGATAAGATCTCGAATAAAATTAAATCTTACGTTGATGTGCTTTGTTCTCCCATGAAATACTGGATTCTTGGACAATTTAATGGATGAACTATTGTCGCAGAACACAGTAACACATTTACAATGATCTTCTTCAATGCTATTTAGAACTTCCTTCATCC
>Ga0325414_1000750_pt1 | contig 28420 bp, 15 predicted proteins | sample PopdelMetagenome_8_FD_206183 | JGI IMG/M metagenome (GOLD analysis project Ga0325414, IMG submission 206183) | Populus deltoides microbial communities from Bellville, Georgia, United States - Leaf-PdKOR-R3 | ecosystem: Host-associated > Plants > Phyllosphere > Phylloplane/Leaf | place: USA... | reverse complement strand
CCTTCGATATGTTCAAGCCAATAGGCGGGTGACACGTGGCAACTAAACTGATTTTTTTTCTCCTGCGGGCAAACTCGTTCAATCAGTGGTGAAATCGCGATTTTATGCGATTTCACCCGATTTTAACGATTTTAACTGTTTTTGATGCGATTTTACTCATTTCTGATTTTTATGAACGATTTAGCACGTAAAGTCTATATTAACTCGTAAAAACGTACGATTTTACGACTTGAATCGCGATTTTAACAACCATGCCATATAGGTTACGTGATTTTTTATACGAGGCATTAAGGATACCTAAAAAATATACAAAAGAAAGTGATCTACCAGGTTGGAATGACATGGGGGTTTGGAAGGATTTTAGGCCGCCATACATCTCGGAAACTATATGGGCGGAATACATTCAGCATGTGAAGTCCGAGCGTTTCACGTGACAGTCATAGCTCGGCATGGGGAATTAAAGCCGATAAATTCACGGTTCTGTTACCACCCACATTGGCCACTCTATTCTGTTTATTTCGCATGCAAAACTGATGGTAAGGTTTTTTTTAATTACATCTATTTTTTTAATTTGTTATTTTTTATAAATATATTTAACTAACAATATTTTTATCTTGCTGACTATGGCTCTTGGATGTGAGCCAAGTCTAATGGAGCTTTTTGTGGAAACACACATATTAAGTGATGACCATCAAAAAAGGGTACAGTAGTTCGTCGATAGTCGAGCTCAACACTTTGTGGATGTTAGTTTTCAATCATTTTTTTTAAATTATTATTTACTTGAATTTGATGATTTTTTTTTAATCCAAGATACATATAGCAATAGGATGAAGGAAAGATACGTGGACAATCATTTGACCCACCCAGATATCGATCTGGATTTATGGCTGGAGGCAGCATCATCCGGTGAAATCGATAAAAATTGAGTGTACGGGCTCTCTAACACTATGGCCGAGAACTTGCGGACGACTCGTAGTGTTTCAACCATTGGGTGCTCTCAATCGGTCCTGAGCACTCTATTTCCAGAGTTTGTGGCCTTGTTACATCAAGGAACAAAAGAACATACAACTCCTCTCAATGAAAAATATAAACGACTCTCTGCGGATTATGAAGAACTCCGCCGAATGATCATGGATATAAAATCATAGATGGGTGGTATACGTGCACTTCTTTATTGGCCTCACGATCCCAGGAACAACCAATCTCTTCAATATCCTTCTCTAGCGCCACCTCTAGTCTAGTTTCATTGTATTTGAACGTATAAATTTATAATAAATATTTTATTTTTATATAAAAATAATTAATTTTTTAATATTTGAATTTTATATTAATTTAATTTTTTCTATTTATGTTTAATAAATTTTTTTTAAAAAAATATCTTCGTTAATGGAGAATTTTGGCAGGAAAAAGTCATTCCCCAAATCCACTAAACCAAAATCTGCCTGTAAATTCCACATCATTCTCCTCTTGCCCTCCACGGATAGTTTAATAACTGGGCAATCCTCCTCGTCACAATCATCCTCAGATATGAATCATGTGATATAATTAATTTGTAATATTTCTTTCAAAAATCTACAACTATATGAATTTAAAATACGTTTTACATATATGCATATTTTTTTTGATTTATTTCAATCAATAACAATTTTAAAAGTATTTAATTTCATAGAAATCTTGAATAGGTATCTTTAAATTGGACATGTTTAATATAAATGAGTTTTAGCTAATAAGAAAATAATTTAAATTTTCTATAGGTTATAAAAAATGAATAAGGTTCTGAGTTTATTGGGTCAATCATAAAGAATATTATTTTATTTTTAAAAAATAAAATGTTATTGTTTTAGATAAAAATTAAAATAAATTAATTAAATTAATTATACTTTCACCTGACAAGTTATTATATCCATCACTATCATAACTTAAGTTTAATAACTATGGTTGCTATTGTTGAATAATAATAATAATAATAATAATAATAATAATAATAATAATAAGAAGAAGAAGAAGAAGAAGAAGAAGAAGAAAAGCAACAGAGAAATTATTATAGTTTGATGAAATGACTTCTAATTCAAAAAAACTTTTCAACTAGTTATTGTATAAGTTTATCTTTCCACAATAATTATTTTTAATATTTTATACAGGGTTTTATTGATTATTTTATTTTTTTAGCACAATAAAAATACCTATTTATCTTTATAATATAAAAAAAATATGTTGTTTTTTACTTAAGTGCATTATGGTCTTTTTATTTTTTTTAAACAATTAAATTACTTATATGCCCTTAATACATAATAAACATAACTCTTTTATAAGGGCTTTTTTATCTTTTTACCATTTTTTTTATAATATCATGTTAGTTCCGGGGCATTGTTGTATTTTAATAAATATTAAATATTTTAAATTAAAAGAAAGCATGGTAATATGTGTGTTGCACGCTTCAACAAGTGGGCAGCGCGTGCACGACCTCCTAACCATCAAACACTATCTTCACCAACGGTATTGAAATCTTCACGCGCTCCCTACACGATGAGGTGGTGTGCGTGTTCCAAGATTCCTAGTGATTTGGCATTTGTGGCCTTTTTTTTTTCTCTCTTTCTCATTCTAGATTTTCTCAACAGCCCTTTAAAAGTTCCAAATTATCCCTTTAATTTGTTAATTCTTCATATTTAGGTTCTGTTCTTTTATTATAATTTTTTATCTTGAATAAATTATAAAATTGGTATACTTTTTTAATTTTATCCCTCTAAATTTTTTTCATCTTTCAAATTTAATTCTCACTCTTTTTATTGCTTTTTTTTTTGTTTGAAATCATTTTTTAAATTGATTTTGTTTTAGAGTTTTGCTTTATTACTTTTTAGAGTTTGTCATCTATGGATTAGTCATAGGTTCATGACTAGGATCATGGGTTTCGAAGCTTAATATAAGTTGATTTTTTTTCTTTTTCTAAATTGATTTATTTCAATTTCATCCTTCAACATTTAACTTATTAGAAATTGGTCTCCGTACCTTTTTTTTTCCTTTTCTTTATATTTGGTTATCATGATCATGTGCCCATGATTATTAGGTTTACAGGTTGACTCGAGTTAACTCATATTTTTTCTTGTTGCCTTTTCAAATTAATTTTTTTCTTTCAATATTGAGTTGTTTGATAATCGAACTTCATGATTTTATTCAATTTATTTTTAAACGTGGTCACTCTGGTATCAGGACTTGGTCAGAGAATTTGCATCTTGACCTGTTTGAGTTCGGATCAATTTTTTCTATTTTTTTATTAATTATATTTTTTTTCTTAATTTTTGTCCTTTAACGTTTTATTCGCTAGAGATTGAACTTCATCTTTTTTCTTTTCATTTTTCTTTCTATGAATTTATCATGTTCTTATTTGATTTATTAAAAAATGGTTTTCAAGCTTTTTTTCCTGTGTTTTTTTCCATGAGATTGTCTCAATCTTATATTAATGGTTGTGAGATTTGTAAGTGAACCCGTTTTTTTTTTTTTTTTGCCCTTCAACATTAATCCATGGATGCGTGAGTCGGGTTAATTTTATTTTTTTGTGTTATTTTTTGGTCTATTTATTCATTGTTGTTATATTTTTTAATTATATTATTTAAATTATTGTTTAAACAATAAATCGGGTCTCATTTTTTTTTTTTCTCATCATTCTGTTTTTTACATCAAAAAAGATATTGGCCGGCTCCTGGCAGAGCACGCCACAAATCTAGTATTGACTAAGGAAAAAGGCTAATTAACTGATACCTTTAATTATGGAGAAAATCTCTCTCACCCTCAAAAATTTCCAAGAAACCAAGTGCCATTTTTTCCCTATTCTGGAAGAGGGCTCGTGGAAAGAATTCTTCATCAATTTCTTTCTTTCTTCAGGTATTTATGTTATTGAGTTTTTTTTTTACGTACGTATTTCCATGATTTCTTTACCCTTGTTGCATTTGAGAGTAAATGTGCATGCACATGTAACATCGGTGCTTTTTTTGTAAACTTTTGAATATTTATGAGCCACATATTGATTTCTTCAAAAAAAAAAGTCACCGTGCTCTGAAAAGTTAATTGTATCAGTTGATTGCTTGTTCTTCCATATTTGGAATTTCTCAAACGCTTACAAGCTTACAGGTTCAAATCAAAACAAACACAAATTTCACTGTATTTGACAATCTTTATCCGGCTTCACAATTTCTATATTCATCATGTAGGATCTGTCTTCTTCTGTACAGTCACTTCACACCCTTAGGCCTAAATGATATATGTGTTTTTTTTCTTTCTTAAGTTACAGAATTGCTCATTTTAGGTTCAATTATTGTTGATTTCTTTGACAGCTCTTGGTGGCTGATATTGCATAATGGCATTGGAATCTCCCTAAGCAGATCTTCTAAGGCTGTGTATATAGTTAGATCAGCTTTCTATAAGGACACTGTTTGAATAACATCAGATGGGAAAAATCAAATAAGAAAGCACTTGGTCCCATTAATCTTACTGAAAAGGATGGTAGGCAAAGCTATCTGAATTATAGAGTTTAGCATCACTCACAAAGTCTTTTGAACCTGTCATGGTTATAATGTCCTTTAAATTCCCTGAAAATTTTGCTCCCAGCATTGTTATTATGTCTTCAGAAATCTTGTTTAGCTATTTTAGCTTGCAGAGTGTTTCAATGAATGCACTATCATCAGATTAGTTGTTTTGTGTTTTTCTTCGTACTTGGTTTTCTGCAATTTGATGGTTCTGTAAGTCAGCTTGAAGATCTGCTCTGGTTTACTTCTGTGAGCAGGATTCTTCCTTTTCTTCTAATAGGGTACCTGCTATAAGTTCTTGAAAACTTGTTTTCTCATGGAGTTGTTCTTTCTAGTTGAGGTTGCATTGCTACCATGGATTCCATGAGAGGTCATGAAGGGATTCAGATGCTACTAACTGCAGAACAGGAGGCCCAACAAATTGTTACTGCTGCTAGAAACTGTAAGAACTGAACACTCTCCTTGTTTTTTGCTTTATTACATTATATTTTGTAGATCTTTTTCCAATAAATCCAAATCGTTTGTAACCAACAAAAATCTCAAATTGGTATCCAGTGAAGACAACAAGGTTAAGGCAAGCTAAAGAAGAAGCCGAGAAAGATGCAGGCCATTATCGCTCCAACCTGGAATCTGAGTACCAAAAGAGAGTTGGTGAGGTATGGTTAGCTATCTCCTCAGCTACATCTATTTTCAGTCTCGCATCTGTTGCCAACAGAAACTATAAAGAATCCAAAAAACAGCATTTTCATCAACATAGCTGTAATTATCTAGCTTGAATTACAATTTCTTTACTAACTTTATTTGGTTTTTCAAATCCATTTAGACAAGTGGGAACTCTGGCATCACCGCGGAACGGCTTGAAGAGGAAACTGACGTAAAGATTCGAAACCTGAAGAAGTCAGCCTCTAAGGTCCAGTCAGATACTGTTGACATGCTCATCAAGTACACCACAGCCGCAAAGTATTGATGCTTGAAGGTTACTGTGGAGCTTTAACTGTGATTTGTGAGGGCTATATCCTTTCTGTTCAAGTGTTTCTTTCTCTTTAGCAAACCTAGCATCCATATCCATGAAGTTGAATTCGTTTTTATTCACTTCGAGTTTGAATAGTTAAGATTGTGGCAATAACTGGGTGTCTTTTAATCACACCAGCGGTGTTAAACGAGATTTACCATGAAAAAATTTATTTTTTTGGACAAATGATATGTTTTGAGCCATCCGGGCCATTGCTAGGACAGCACCATGCAAGTAAATCCAATGTTAAACAGCCACTGACTGTTCTATATTGTTTCTTGTTATTCAGTCACAGGTTAAGAGAGAATTAGAAGAGTAGACTGCAGCAAAGAAGAAGCATAGCTCGCCAACTATATCTAATAAGAGTTGCTCTTCTTTTATTTTCAGTTTTCCATTTAAGCATGTTTTTGGTCATCACCAATGTCATTTGAGGAATATTTATTTTGAATGTTTTGATGTTCTTTCTAAATGAATCTGGATGCGGAAATCAGTTTGTAAGAGTTTTGAATGCCGCGAATATGACATTCAGGAATTTGAAGTGGGAAAATTGAGAGAAAATAGGAGGCAGTTGCTCATCCCTAAAGCTGATGAAAAATGGAATCCTGGAAATGCATAACACAATCGTTTTGCAAACTACATTTATCATCAACATTTTATAGCATTTAAACGAGTAGCTTTGCAGATAAGAACTAGACTAGCTATTTGCTCACCTCAGCTTTTTTTTTTTAAAAAAAAAAGAAAAAATAAACTGAATTCGGTTGGTTTTTGATTCGTGAAAGATAGTTTCATATCGATCTGCAAGTTTTCACGTTTATTTTTTCAACCAACCATGGTGTAATATTCTGTTCTACGTACAGAGAGTGCCTTGGAAAACTGAAACGAACATTTAAAATCGCAAGGGAGTTGGCTTCTAATGCGATGATGATTTAAGCTGCTCTTGAAACATGAAAAACAGTTTTGAAGTTTTGGGGACTTTCTTCCACACATTCAATGTATTTGCAGACAGAATTAAGATGGGCTGAAGCTTTAATGTATAGCTTCAATGTATTTGCCTTAAAAAAATCATCAATTATGTTTTTCTAGCTTCTTTAGAGAAAAATTAAAAAAAAATTATTTTAATATATTTTCATGCAACAATTAATTTTAAAAACCCCTAAACTCAAAAAATAAAAAACAAAAAAACCTTAAGTAATTACGATATGCTAGCATCACTTTACCTTTCCCATGAAAAGACCATCAGTGTCTTCTTTAGAATCAAATGAAAAATCTTGAACAAAATGTGCATTTGTATGTCAAATTATTTACAGTAAAGCGCGAAAGCAACATCTTCTGGGTGAAATCTGACTGCAGGCATTGAGACAACAGTTTATAGCGTGAATAAAGTTTTGCATCCCAGGTTAAATTTGCGAGTAGAGAATCCCCACAGCATCTGATTATTGCATCAGTCAAGCATCGAGAGGCCATCTAGCAGGTATACTGACACTTTGACCAATCAGATCACTTGAATCGCAGCGAGGGAAAGCCAACTACCATACGAACGGTGCGCCAAAATGAAGAAATATACAAGTTGGCACGTGGCCCTCTCCCCACTTTTAAAGCACTCTATGCAGGTGGAAAACTTCACCCTGATCCCCATTAAAGGACCTTCTCTCCAAGCAGCAAACTGTAAGCTGTCTGAGCAACCTCTCCAGATGTGATCGCAAGCAGCTTTGTGAATCCTTCACGTTGGGATCTGTTAATAAAATCATGGCGTTTACAGCATCAGCCACAATCTCACGCTGTGAATCCTCAAGAAGATACCCAGCTGAGCACTTTTGTGGCTGTTCATATGCCAGTAAGGCTACGCAATCCTGCAAAAGCATGGGAATATCAGACATTTAGCAACTGACTCGCTACCATGAGACAGAAGACATCATTAGACATTAGGGAGATGGGCACAATTTTCTTTCCTCTCTCATTATGTGAGAAGAAGTAAAATATTCCCAGACAAAAACAAAAAAAATAAATAGAGAGTGCATGAAAGAAAGTTTGAGTACCCGAACTAGATCATCAAACAGGGGCAGCTTAAAGAACTTTGCTAATTCAATCCTTCCATACGTGACAGCATCCCCTAGTGCCCCAACCTACATCCATTAAATAAGTTTCCATGACTAGATATTCAGTTAAGTACTCGAAAGTCATGATTTCCTGATCATGCAGTAGAACAGTTGACAATTACCATGGAGAAACTAATCATGAGCTATACAAGGAACACTAATTGACAACAGCATGCATGTACAGAATGCCATGCACATAAGCAATTCATTATTATTATTTAAAAGAAAAAAGCCAGAATCAAGTTTCTAGATATGCTGAAGAAACTTTCAGAAAATAACTTTCAGCGAGTCCATATTCATCACCATGAATTAAAGATTTCCTTTATTGGAGAAAAAAAAGTGACTAAAGCAAGCTAAACAGGGAAAAAAACATATACCCGGACTAATTCAATAAATTTTTGACTGTGAAGCAAAAAGCAAGCGGCTGATTTTTCATCCTGCACAAGAAAAACCCTGTCACAGCTCACATTATTTAAGATATTGATCACATCAAGCATTAAGAGTGGAAAAGCTGATCATCATCAATTTTGTTAAATCCTAGGTGAAAGAAAACAAAACTTTGAACTCACAATTAAATTTATTGCTTGATGACGATTGAACATCCTAATTTTAAACATGTGTTGACAAAAATGAGAACAAATGCAGGTTCATATACATGGACTCGTAATAATGATGTCCATTTCATCTGGTATCTAGCACCAACAATCCAATTTAACAATTTTGTTAAAGAAAAGAAATAAAGGTAGCTTTAAAGTTCATGATGTGACTTTTATTCCCAAGAACTACCAATTTAATTGGAAACACTTTTAGTCCTCAAGAAACAAACCAGATGAGGAGACCTTGCTGCTATTTTGGCAACAGTTGTGTGAAATTCCCTCAGTAATCTACAGATGGTCACACAAGATACAAAAACAACCAATAGAGGACAAATCATAGTACGGTCCACCAATCATGAGGGAAATATCAACTCATCTAGCATCCATTCAGGAAGAAAGTCATACAATGCTTCTATGTAATTGCCAAACAGGCAACAATAACACACAAAGTTGTGATATGGGAGGACAGGGGAGGGTGGGTAGACTAGTGAAGAGAGGGTCCTAAACTGTTCCAAAAACAAATTTGACTCAAGGTTGATAGGCCCCATCCTTCCCTACTGGGGACAGTGCTCTTCCGATCTAACTCCAAACCCAACTGGAGGTGATGAACCATGCAACAATTATGACACAGTTGCAAGCCAAGCTGTCAAAAAGGTATCGTGGGCCACTATCTAACAGGATAATAACAATTATGACACAGCTGCAAGCCAAGCTGTCACAAAGGTGTCGTGACTGTCCCTATTTAACAGGATAATACAATCTAAATGTACCAAATCATGGTGGTAGTAGCAATAATAATAATAATAATAAAAAAAAAAAAAAATGGGTCATCTAGATTATTATTTGAAGCAGGAATTAGATTAAGAGGTGTGTACACGCTTAATGGTTGTCGGTACATATATTGATTACAGAAAAAGCACAATGAAACCTTGAATGTCAAAGTCCTCTACATATTATGTACCAAGTAAATAAAAACATGAGACTAAAAACAGCAACTGCACTGTAGATGGTGTTCACCTGCATTATCTGAGGATACCAATCACGAAGATTACTGAGTGCAGCGTCAATCTCACCATTTCTGATTAGCTTCAATGGAGAAAAAAGTCAACAAAAACAAATCTCAAATTCAAAAAGAAGAAAATAAACAATAAATAAAAATAATTCAAATAGCATAGAAATATTACAAGCATCAATACAGATTGAAGAATGTGAATACTAATAGCCAGAAGAATGATGATCATGACAGTTCAACTAATTCACAAAAGACACCATATGGGATGTAATCTAACATATCAGATCTTCTCAAACTTAATTATGACCACCATAGCAGAGTATATGACTACCAACTTAATCCTTCAACATTTTTTTGCAAGTGGCTGATCTCAAGACTCAAGCCTACAATGTTGCGGGTGCAAGCCCAATAATTTTAGAATTGCACCAAGCAATCATCCCTAAGTTTTCCAACTGTACACCCATGGAATATATTATCCAAATAAGTACAACTTCTGTACTATAAAAGCCTGATTAAGTTATTAATTAGCTGTTACCAGCATCCATCACTACACATCTCTCTCGGTCATTACATTACCTGCACATGAAACACACACAAATCTACTCCTCCTGAATAACAAGGCTAAATTAACACATAGGCATTGCATTCACTGAAGCTGCTCACCCTGCAGATCCTACCCCAACTAAGCTTAGCATCATTCTGCATTGCTTGTGCATTTCAGAAACACTTCTTTAACCAACATATTCCTAAAAGAATTTAAACGGGTGGAGCAACAAAGATGGGATGCACATTAGAGAATCATTGAGAAAAAAAGTGGCGCCCAGTGAACTCATAAAATGATATGGGAATGAATGCATCATTCAGGGGCTCATAAGCCCTATCACCACTAGATATCAATACATCGAATCCAAGGGAAGCTCTAAAGACGCTGATGAGCTTTTAACCAAAAAAAAGACAGGAACCTCCAAGTATTACACACAGAAACACATATTCCGTACAACAAAGGGTTTACCAGCATCTTACTCGTACATAACACCACTTACATTTATCATATACACTATGCCTAAAACTCAATGTCCGCCAATGTGAACTATTAATTGAATATAAACACCTATCACCAACAATTTCATACCTGTCGAAGAGTTTTTCTGTGTGTTAAAGCATATGCAATGTCCTGTTCACCAGAACCATTTTCTTGAGCTATACATATCGGAGGGATAGTACTTTGACTAGCCACATCAAAAGCATTGAGTGTCTCTTCATAGCCATAGTGTAATAAGTAGGAGCGAACAAGTCTGCCCATGCAATACAAACTAATATTAACTGAAGTATACAGAAATAATGATGATTAATGATAGCTGACTAGCAAGATCAAGTACTGTTATTAGCAAGTTTACTATTATTTCTAAATACACCAAAGGGCTTTTTCATACTTCTAAAACCTTTTTTTTGTTGTTTTATAAGATTTTAAACCAAGACCTACAGCAGCCCTGCCCCATCACAAAACCCAAGGCGAAAAATTTCAGATGAACAAGATTAAATATTGGAAGAAGAGAAAGAGGAGCTGAAGAAAACAAGAGATAAAAAAGAGGAACAGCTTGCCTTGATCCATTCTTTATTTTTACTATAAATTTCCACCCGACTCTTCCGTTGTTGAGGTGCAGACATCATATTATAGGTAAATGTAGTTTCAATTACGAGGATATTGCAAGTTACACTGACTCAAAGCAGAAACTAATTTATATAAAAGAGACTCAAATCTAACATAGACTTACCCATAACTAATATTTGGCGGTAAAGATATTTTGTCAATTGTCGATTTTTGCTTCATAGCTTCTTGTCTTTCATATTCCTAAGGAAGGATACAAAGAAAAACATAAGGAAGCATCAATAATAACAAGAACTTGTGTAAATTTGTTAAATCTGTAGTTGCTGTTTTAGAAACAAAGTTTCAGACAACTAAACCAGGTGATAAGGAAACCATTCACCAAGAGAATTATAAAGCAAACCCAAAGTGCAAAAATCTATGACTATCGAATCATATCACTTCTTGGAAAGTGAAGGTTGTCCATTAAACTTTATTTCCTTCCATACAAAACAACTTGACCTTCCCAAGCTCGAGCAATGACCTTGCACAGAGAAGAAGATTTTTGCAACCCCACTTAACCAAAAAAAGAAGGTCCATAAGAAAGAATCAAAAGAATAGATATCTTGCCTTAAGATCAAAGGCAAATTCTCTCTGCCCAAAGTTGACTTCAATCCTGCCAGGTTAACAAGCAACTGAAGGTATCAGATCCTCTAGCATCATGATAAAACAAGCAAAATTAGCAAAAGAAAAGGAAAAATATTAAAATATAGTTTGAATTCGTTTTTCCATATATCTATATAATTAATTACAGGTCATTTGCTGTAAAGCATGCGACCAAAATGGATTATATGAGTGATCAGAACCTTGGATAAGCTAGAACCTTAATCACCGTAGAGATAAAATTTTCTAGATGGCAATACAATGTATCTCTATGATCTTGGTAGCAAAAGTTCAACTAAAAGCCATGGTAGCCACAGGATAGTCTACCACATCTGCATATTTTAAATCTAGCACAAGAATTGACAAGCAAACTGTCTCAGAATAATAGTTAAATATTGTAACTAGTTGAGGGAGGTGCCACATACTCCTCATTCTGGCTGTGAACAGCAACAGTAGGAAACAACGGACCCTTTATCTCCTTGTACACTCCACCAACTACCGCTCCATTTTTACTGATATCAGCACAAAGAGAACTTGTAATAATGAGTAGCATAGTAACAGAAGAAGAGTTCAGAAAATAGACTTATTAATTACTCAGTGTCCACATGCAACAGGAGTTTGATATCAACAACACAAACTAACCAAAGTGAGCAACTTCCTTACGTGAAAAAGAATTCCTGTGAAGCATAGTTGATACCAGCACCAACTGTATCATTGGTCGTGAACGTTGGGCCAAATGTCTCTCCCTTCCCATGTCCGCTATAAAGATTCCCATCATCCCCGTGATATCCACAGCTGTTTGTTTCCCACCTGCTCAACCAAATAAAAATTTGAAAGAAACAACTGGTGAATCGCAGCATTATTATAGTTAACAACTCATTGCAATTCAAACTTGCAAACAGTGCACAAGAACAAAAACCCACATTTCCAATCAAGAACTTCTGCCTATTATACCTTCAAAAGAACATTTAAAGTATAAAACACCCTTTTTTTAACCTTCTTTTAAATATTCTCATGAACCAAAAGTATTTAATAAATAAATACTTAATATCCAACTTTTTAATCGCTCCAAAATGTTAAATCTTATAAACCTAATCCATTACCTCCCGTGATTAGCAACTAAAATTCTCTGAAGAGCCAGAGAAAAAACCTTAATTGCATTTCTCACTAACTCTACATTACAAATAACAAAACAAATTACTTAAAAAAAGAAAGAAAGAAAGAAAAGCCTTGCCCAGGTTGTCTCCTCATCTTGAAACCCTGACTAGTAAAACCAATAGCAATCTGTCCTTTAGCACCAGCATTCTTTACAAAAATCTCAAAATAATAAACAAGTCGTTTATCCGGCACTGGTTTATCGGCTTGAATAACACCAACGTCATGACCATGAAGATTCACACTTGGGTATTTAACACTCAATTTATCAGTCGATACAACAAGAAACCCTCCAGAGCTGTTCAACGTGTTTAACTCCTTTGGTTCAAGCTCTGTTTCTCCGCCAATTGGTGATGAGTATTGCCGTGCTACGTCTATGAAGTAGGAGCCTGGATCTTGATTGCTGCCGTTCTTGGAATTCGAGTTGATGGCGGTGCTGTTGGTGGTTGGGGAAGTGGTGGTGGTGGAGCTCATATTTTAGGGTTTGGTTAATGGAACATCGAAGAATTGGAATTGAATTGGGATTCTGTTTAGGAATTTGGAGATGGAGTTTGTTAAAAGAAATGAAGTGGGGTCCTTTAACAGTGAAGAGAGAGAGAGACTGTCAGGCTCGGTGGTTCGGGGAATCGGGGGAGGACTTATAATATCACGTAATCTTCTAAACGATTTCGTTTTTATTTTTCTAAAAACAATTTTAAATCAAAATATTAAAATAATTTAAAATTATAAAATAAAATAAATTTAAATTTTTACAAAAATTTTTTAAACAAACAAGCTGATTTTGGGCATGTTTAAAATAGTGATTATGGTTATTTTTTAAAGTATTTTTTATTCTGAAATGCATTAAAATGATATTTTTTTTATTTTTTAAAATTATTTTTGAGATCTGTACATCAAAACGATCTAAAATATATAAAAAAAATTAATTTTTAACAAAAAAACATGAGTTGGCTTGCGTTTCCAAGCTCGTATGATTGGAATAAAGATTTTAAAAAATATTTTAAATTATTTTTTTATATATATTTTTAAATTTTTTTATATGCTAATATTAAAAATAAAATTTTAAAAATAAATAAAAAATATTATTTTAATATATTTTTAAATAAAAAATATTTTAAAAAATAAAGCTATTATTATCTCTAATATCTGCATGTAACTCTTCAAGTGTTTGAGAGGGACTGTGTATATTTTTCCTTTGCATTATCTTTTAATAAATAGAGAAAAGTTATGGGTTGTCGGGTATATAAGAAATCTTAATAAGAAATTATATTATATCTCCAAGCAATGCAAGAAAAAAAAAAAGGAGAAAAAGATGAGAAGAGAAAAGAAAAGTGAAAAAGGTGTGGATGGTGGCTAGGGTTTTTTTAATTCGATGATAAAATTATAATATTTAATATAATAGTTTTTTATTCATTAATTAAAATATAATTGTAATTTTTTAAATAATTTTATTTTTTTTTATTGATATGTTTGTTTTTATGTTTTAAAAGTATTTTTGAAAAAATTTTAAAAAAATTTACTTCAAATTAATATTTTTTAGTGTTTTTAGATAAAAATAATTTTTTAAAAATAAAAAAATATTATTTTAATACATTTTCAAATACAAAACACTTTAAAAAATAATCGTAACCATATTTTTAAATAATTGCAGAATAAAAATGTAAAGTATTACGAGCTGCAGGATATTAAACAGCTTGATTTGAAATGTAAACTATGGAGCCTAAGTGAAAAAATAACGATTAAACAGCATGATTTGAAGTGTGATTTTCCCTTCAATTTATAATTAAACTCAATTCTATTATATAATTTTTCTAATTGTTCAAAAATTAGAAAGAACGAACTAAATCGGCATGAAGTGGAATTCCAGACACTGAGAATCTCATTCCACTGAGAATCTTCAACTACTAAGCAAATATCAAAATCTTAGACTGTCAAAAGAATGATTATTGATGAAAAGTAACATTACGTTGACCAAATACCGCTTTAATATTTCTGAATCAGCACATGGGATTTCTAAATGCAAATCAAAGATGATATTTTTCCATGATTTTGAGATTTCGAGATTCCATGACAAACAAAACATGAAGTCCCACCTTAGTATCTTAAAGTTGAAGGCGTTGAGAGCCCTACGTCTCTTGTACAAATGCCACCCCAATCACTTGCCTGCATTGAGATAAAACCCTAGACATGTTCATTTACCTACCTTCTTGTGGCAGCCCCAATGAGGCAAGAAGGAATTTTACTGTCTTCAGTGTGCTGTTCTCAACAAATGTTCCAGATTGCATCTGTGAATAGTGATGAAGCCAATATCCGGTACGACCTAAAAAATAAATCAACACAAAGATCTGGGAAGAGAATATAGATTGAAGAATTCAAAGTGAAGAATGTAATTCAACAAATATTCCAGATTGCATCTGTGAATAGTGATGAAGCCAATATCCGGTGCGACCTTTAAAAGAAATCAACACACAAAGATCTAGGAAGAGAATATGGATTGAAGAATTCAAAGTGAAGAATGTAATTGAATACATGGAAATTCTGTTCAAGTACAGTTTCGAACACATCATTTAGAGCAATTTCCGACAATTTCAGTTACAATGAGACAGTGAACCTCAAAAAATCAAAACTATAAACCTATCATCTCAATTCTAATGAAAGAAATAATTATAATTGTAGGAGTTTTTTTTTGTGGTTGTTAATTTTGATGATACAAAGAAAATTATATGCATATAGAATCTGTAATTCTAGGAGTAATCTACTATTCCAGTCTTAAAATCAACTGTCACTGTCTTGTTGTCTAGCTTCAGTTTGTTTACACATGCAATCTGGCATGGGAAATGTGTAAAGTGATGCACTGGGCTTTCTTAATTCAGAGCCCTTCACATCACTGTGGCGAAGCATATTTTGCATCTGTCGCTTGAAGACCTCCCATCTGCAAAACAAAAAGACAAAAAGATAATAATCCTTTTCTAAATAATGCTCAAAACGTGGAGGGCTGTTGAAAGATGTGTGTGAGAATAGATCACAGAATTTTGTATTTGACTAGCAAAACTATTAGAAATGTCATCAGGAATCTTTAAAAGCACGCCAAATTTTATGTCTGAGTTATGAAAGGTAGATCCAGCAAGTGTTTCTGTTGAAATGGGGACAAAATAAAAGTCCAGAATGTATGGAATTGTTGTCCACTTCTCACTCTTCCTTTTACATCATGATTTGAATCTATATTTACTCAAGTTTTGCTGTCTCTATATCTCACCAACAACAGGAACAGGTTAACAATCCTGTAACCAAGTAGATTATTGGCTAAACAGCTTTAAGCCCCCACATAAGTGCTAAATGTGAAACTAATATCAGACTAACTAGCACAGTTACGCCATTGTGGTGTACCCAACATTCACCAGGAGATTAAAATGTCCATGATAAACATTACCAAAACAACCACATGGAGATGAAACACTGACCAAGACAACATGCACAATACTTTTAACAGGTTGCACGGATTTCAGATTATTAATTGGGATAATCCATGCAAGGACACAAACTAGTGGGACACAACTCTATGCACTGGGGGGGGGGGGGGCAAGGATATTTCAGATGAAATAACAATCACATCATCACTTACGGTGATAAAAAAAGACATGAATATCTTTCAGTTATGAGTTGCAAAAATTAAGAGCTACACATAAGGTTCAGAAATGAAATAGAAACTGAATTGCATACCTGATAGTGGGTTTATCAAATAAGAGAGCTAACTTTCTCTTGTCAGGATTGATTGTCTTGGCATGCCCTCCATACAAATAGCGCCTGTGACCCATTAAAAAGTGTGGAAAGTTCCCACCTTGTGTTGTGACAAAGACTTCACTATGCAGGCAAACCGTGTAATCAAGAGCAGCCAACCTAGATGAGTGGCCCTACATCACATACTTCAGTATTACAAAGATTGATTTATTCACGTCTTTTACCAATTTCTATTTTACTTTTCACAGTAGGTGTTGACTCAATGATAGTAGGGAAAATTACAGACTACAAGTGCATATAGACCTAGTTTGATACCTTAAATGGCACAAGTTCTTCAGTGGTAGCTAATGTGTCCTTCGTTTCTAAACGTGGAAACATCTGTTTAAGTGGAGCCATATACTTCTCTGCTTTATAAATATTACCTGCTGCGACATATACTGAGGTGGTATTATCAAAACCCATTCCCCTAAGCATCATCCCTACCTTCAATAGCAAGCAAGGTGATCCATGTTAATTGGTAAGTCTTCTAAGAACTTAAATCACAAATTACAGCTTTGTTTGAACTAGATGGATATGTAAGAGAATAAATTTCAAAATACATGATTAATAGAAAACAGCAAAGGAATTTATATTTCAAAGTTAACAAATCAGCATATAAGATAAACTTCCAAAATTCATTTCAAGGAAAAAAAATGATTGATAATGCATGAATCTGAACAAAATGACTGCCCTTTATAGCATCAGGAATCCTCCTTGACCCTGTTCATTAAAGAGCCACGCTAGTGACAGCCCCCAATTCCCCCCCTTTTCTTGTGTCGTAGAAAAGTTTTAGCTTGCAATGTTAAGAGAAAGGGCATACGCTTTCAGGTCTGTTCATGCTCATTAAATTAACAAATCAGATGGAAACCAATAAAATTGATTTGTATAACATCATGTAAACTGCACCATCAGACAATTTTTACAAATTCAGACAGATTTTCAAGAATGAAAGAAGAATCCTACATGTTCATTGAATAGACACTAGTCACAGCCCCCAATGGCCACTCCTTGTTCTTGTGTGCTTGGAGAGTTAAAACTTTCAGTGTCAGCATAAGGGCATAGATTTTCAGGCATGAAGGCAGAATTTATATGTGCTAACTTGATTTGCTAATCAGATGGACATTCTGTAAAATGATATATTTCTAGAATATCACACAAAATGCATCATTATATATTTTCACAAATTTGAAATTTGCTTTAAAAAAATTGTGACTAAAGAATATTGGATGGGCCTTACAGCAATAAAGGGATTAAGTTAGTCGAATACCTCCAATGGAGTTAAAGGGCATTTTCCATCCACACGATTTGCTCCTGGCCTTATTACTCTACCCCTTCTCCTAAATTTTCCTCTCCAAGCACTTTCTCGTGCAATATCCATCTCTCGTTTCTCTTCTTCCCCACCATCATACTCACAGCATGAAAATGCAACCATATCCTTTCATAAAAATATTGACATTTAGAAAAACATGGGACATAGCTAGAAAACCAACAACAGTACATCCTTAAACATAAGGAAATGAGAATGGCACCGTTTCAAACCGCAGATGCACCGAGACATATTTTCCCCCACTTTGAGAACTATTCTTGATCATCCGATCAACCATCTGCTCTGCAAGCATTCTTATGGATTCTGAAAACCTCAGGGCTTCAAAATTGGCTAAGCATCTAAGACCCTGGATATTTGGAGGAACTGCATGTGCCAACCTGTTGGAGAAAGGTGCAATACGTACTGCCCTGCATCATAGAATGAGAAAACTACTATCATACTAATGCCAACGAATATATCTTACGTTCATGAAATTGACTGCGCACATTATAAAGAATAGCATCAAACTGCAAAAACTTGAAAGCTATCTGGTCTGACTGGGAGTCGGCTTTGATTAGTGCATACAGGCAATGCTTGTGCCTTATTTGTTTTTTCTCTTTTAAAACAAGTGTTTACTAGTGTTCGTTTGTGTGTACATGTAAATACCATGTTGGATTGGCACACGTGGTCCAAAACAACATCCTCTTTTATGTCTAAGAGGTTTCTTTAGTACAAATCATCTGCAATTTCATTTAAAGCACCTATTCCTTTTCTTGTACATGTTAGAAGGAAAGTTTTTCTGTTAAGGGTTTGCCATGTGTTCTACATCACATTTATGTATCAAGAAGCGGGTAATCAGAAGTGTCCATTTGCAATACAGAACAAGTATAACTGATTATGTCAACATTAACTTTGAATGTGTTCTCCACATGTTCAAATGTGTTAATTGTCGCAGCAAAGATGCTTTTGCAAAGTAGTTTGGACTGAAAACACCTATTTGATCGTTTTTTATGTCCTTTCCAATGTTTACTAAGACAATCAGGGCACACCATGTAAAAGTCACCCAAAAAACATCAATCTGGTGCCTTTTCAGCCTAAGAGAACTTGCAATTGCATAGACAAAGGCACACAAGTCATGGACAGTTATATCTTGTAATATACTGTGAGCATGTATAGTTGCTTAAATTTCCTATTTAACATTATTCTAATCAAAAGAGTCTTGACATGAATAAAATAAGTCCTTGGTTTTCCCAAAAGCTTTAAGAGTAATTTTAGGTAATAGTGGAGGTTAGATTCCCTCAAAACAAATCACCGGCTAACCAAAAAACCCTTTTTTTTTTATCTTCTCATCTATCAAGATAAGGAATGGCAAGAATAAGAAAAACAAGTCATGGGATCCCAATCTACTCAAGATGCACCAAATGGGATTGAATGAACCATGGTCTTCACCTTCATCTATACCATATTCTTAATCATCTGTCCAGCTACCCTCTTCCCGTGATAAAAATAGCTTTCAACACTTCTGACTTGCTTCAAACTCGTCCTTGAAGTTGAAACAAAAATAAAGGCATCGTCCCTTCACTCCTTCAATTCTATAATAATAGCTTTCCTAGCAAATAAAAATTAGCTTGATTCTATCCTTCACTAGTTATGGAACCTTCTTGCCTGTGATAGAAGTAGTACATCATGGTGGGACACCAAACTTGAGATGCATTTCACATGTGTATCATCTAAGACAACAGAGGATAGCTAAGCCCGTCACTCCTTGGTTGGGAGATTGGGCTTAAGCTTGTGTTATTAGATTTTCATTTGGTTTTATTATTGGGCTTGATTTATGTTATTGTTGGACATTTTATTTGGTGGGCTATAAGCTCAATTTCTAGTTATGTAAGGTTTTACTATTTATATGTACTCTTTTGGTGGACATTACAGATAGTTTATAATGAATTAAGAAAAATCTGTGGATTTCCTCCTTCCTTTCTTTTCCCTCTCTTCTCCTGCTCCTTCTCTTCTTCTTCCCAGCTCCCTCTTCCTCTTCTTCCTTCCTTTCTCTCCCCTTTGTTTATTCCTTTCTCTCCTTTCCTTTCTTCAAATCTTCATGTCCCGCATCACACCATGATGTTACTCTCAAGATCATATCATCTTGAAACCTTTATCTATCAAGAGATCTGAAAGTCCACAAGCTTCCACAATTGTATGAATACTTTCCTTCAGCCCAATCAAAAAACACCCAACTTGAAGTACCTGACCTTGTGACTCTTTTCAGTGGTAGTACTTGATTTGTATTTAGCTTATCAAGCTAAAAGTCATATAGGATTTCTTTTATTCTTACCTTCTCTATATTTACAGATGAGAACTGAGAAAGTAAAGGAAAATGGATGTTTTGTTCCCAATCATCGTTAGTGACTAAGGATTATTCATGAAGCTTTTGGAGAAAAAAGTTATATTTATTTAAATGAATGTTGTCCCACTTATCAACATATGCATGTGCTGTAGAATAAACATGGCAAGCACTCTTCATATTTTTTTCTTTCATTACTCCCATTTTTCACAAAAATATAAAACACTACTGTTGTGCACTTTTAAGACAAACAAGGACCAGCTGTAAAAGAAACAAACAGGTGGGACATGTGTAAAACTCATAAACTACAGAATCACACCATCCCCAGCCATGTCCTCTACCTAAATGTCAGAGGTGATAGTGTATAAGAATGATAAGCAAACACAGCTATTCAGTTGAAGTAAAATGTCCACATATCATTTAAAATCAAAATTGTAATTTCTTTGTTTCCTTGGAGCTTTGGGAAACAGTCCCCGGTGACAATGTCAACAACAATAATTAAGAAAAAGTAAAACTGCATACCTCATATGCCTCAGCTTTGGAAGAACCTTCTGAAGATAGTAGGTCGGGCTGGACCAAGCTTTTACCCTTAAGTTTACTATGCTGCTTATGTTATTATCAAACTGCTCAAGTACATCACTTGGGAGCTCTCGAACTACTTTCACATTATTCTTAAGTGCATGTATGAAGAAATCTTCATCAAATATTTCTCCAAATTTACTGTCATTGAAAATAAAAAAGGACAAAAAAAATCATGATAACAAGAACTGTATTGGCATTAATTCTCACAAATCTGATTATAGAAAATAGTGAAATATTTGCAAAGAAAAATAATAACTTCACCATGAAAAGAAATTGGACAAATTCCTATTATATAACAAAACAAGAAACGAGTTACACAAATATTGTATGGTGACAAAACTTGCTCATGTTGTGATATATTTATGTAACAGCAACCAGAATGTATCAAGTTTTATTTTGTTTATGTTCTAGTATAAAAGATATATGGTTGTATTACCATTATACTAACTGATACACAACAAACATGCAGAAAATCCTCAATTGTGTGTTCAAAAAGAAGAGCTGGCATTTGGTGACAGCAAATGTCACATAAGTTGAGTGTGAAGAAAAGTCATGATGACCAGAATGAGGGTGGAGGAAAAAAGATAAAGCCACCATTTCTCAGAATGCTTGGAAGCTGTGTTTTCTTATATTGTTGAACATAATCATGCACCATGCAAGGATTGCTTAAAACAAGCAGAAAGGTGTCATTTGATCCAAAGATTCTTGACAGCTGTCAGGAAACTGGGAGAAAAGGAAGTGAAAATTGTGATCTTTGCCTTGGCTCCAGCATATTTTTTTCCATTGCAAAATTGAACAAACAATTGGTTGTAAGAGAAAGCTTTTACAACTTATAATTCCTAAGATAGAACTTTATTATATTCTAAATGCACTGGTTGTTGGCCAAGGTAGAGACATATTTGAAACCAACAAGGAAAACTTATGACCTATCATAAAGCAAACTGTTCAATAAGATGGGATGGTCATGCATAATAACATTAATAACATGGAATAACAGTAATTACCTGGAATCTCTCCAAACACTATTTAGATGAAAAAATGGAATGACCAAAGTAGCATTCAGCAATCCTGCCACAGCAACTGCATCGCATATCTGTATGCATTAAAAAGATTTTTTTATAAAAGAAATAAAGTGAATGATATGAATTATAAGACAGATGATTTGACAATAAATAGACCAAGAGCGCATTCAAATGTAGCCTTTGAATGATTAAAAGCAAAGGATGAAGTCAGCTTCACTTTAAAAGACAAAACATACCGATAAGCGTTGTTGATTCAAACCACCATTCGCTTCAATTATAAGGAAACCATTAGACTCTGGCAATTCTAAAAACCATTGAAGCACAAAAAAGCAGTTAGTTTCTCTTGATGCTTTAGCAAGCAAAAAAGAATGGCTAATACCATAAGAGATACTAATGTCTGAAAGGAGAGCTACATCAATAATGACAAATAAACATGTTTCCCTGCATCAAGCAAGTGAGCCCTATTTTACCACCATATGTAATGAGTAAGTTATCACTACATTAGTGCATTAATGTTGCTTCTCCAAAAAATAACAAAGCCATACAAATTGTCTGGATTATAAGATACATAACCAACATGAGACCACATGGCTATCCACAATGTAACTCCAAAAAGATAGCTCAAGCACCAAATTTAGGCACTGCATACAAGCAAACATAGCTATTTGCAGATCTCGATGGGCTATAAAACCCACCAGCTTAGTTTCGATATTTTTGCTTACCATATTGAGATATCTATTCCTAGCAATCAAATAAAAAAATTCATTGTAAGGTTGGCAGATGTCATATGGGAATCCTACCTGCATCAGAGTAATTGCTGATACCACTGGGCTTCCAAGCTTGATGCAGTTTTGGATCCCATGCTATCATCAACTGCATGATTTATTATTTGTCAGTTGTACAGAGCATAGGGAATCATCTCAAGGGGAAGAAAAGATGAAAAGAAAAGGAAAAGGAACAACAAGATGTTATATTTCAACAAAAATTACACACTGCACAGATATGAAGTCGAAAAGGCAGAAAAAATGCAGCTCTTATAAATATCCATCCGCAAAACATTGCAGTAGACACTATGCCCCCTTTTCATTATTTGTAACCAAGGCATCCTTCATACCATTCAACATTTTTATTTCAAGTGGCTGCTCTTAAGAAAAACTCACCTCCTAGAGTTGCAAGGTAAGGAATAGTGTTGCACCTGTAATGGCACTTACAAAAAAAAATGTTCACATGCTCCCACACAACCCAATCCCATTCAACAATGGCTTAGCTGGAAAATCTTTCTATGAGTTGCTAATACAAAATCATCTCTTACCATTTCATCTCACGTCCCTTTTCTGCCTCTCCTTTAACTCTTCTTTACTCCTACTATTTGGATCCAAGCACCCCTTCATTTCATCTCACGTCCCTTTTCTGCCTCTCCTTTAACTCTTCTTTGCTCCTACTATTTGGATCCAAGCACCACTTCACACTGGTGCCACCCATAGAGCCATATTGCATTGGGGGCAAAGCCATCTCCAAGTACCTCTCATCTCATCCAATCAGTAGTCACCTCCACCTCTTCTTCATGCGCTCTATTTTTATCATGTCCTTTCTTATCTTAACAATCCTATCTTCAGGACATGTTACTTCACAGACCAGCACTCACTGTCACGTAGCATACCTAGCCTAATTTTAGCTTTAAGAAATTACCTTGCTGCTTAGCAAGTATTGCATGATCACAACGCCCTCAAGTCACATTCCTTGATTTCAAAAACCCTACTTTGATTTAAAGGTAGCATCTTCCTCCATGCCTCCTTCCTTCCGTATGGCAAAACATGGCAATTAAACTTAACAGATAAGACACATCACTCCATCATCTACACTCTGTGTTAAGACTGCTTAACCTTAAACCAAAACTCAAACCTAATAACACACTTCCATTCTTCGCCGTCAAGTTTTTACTAAACAGCAAGAGCTATAAATATCAGAAAAGAAGAGAAAAGAAAAGGGAAGAAACGCTACCGCATTGTGACTGCCATTGCTCTCAGCCTCCATATACGGCCAAAGCTTGTCAAAAACCTTAGGACTCCGGTACACCGTACCAGGAGGTGCACGTTTCCGTACAACAACACCGCCATTTTTCAAATTAACATCAAAATTCAAAGAACCCATGTACAAAACCATCCCTGCAACATACAGCAATGGCGCAAACAGCAACAATCCTCTTCGCCTCAAAACCACCGTTACCACCATAAACATCAACCTCTCCACCACATGCTGCTTCCCCCCTCCTCCCCGACCGCCACCGCCCCCCGAAAAACCACCGCCAGGAGACGAATTGCTCTTTCCGCTGCTGCGGCTGTGACGGAGGCGAGGTGAGGAAGGAGGAGACGGCGTGGGGGTGGTTGTGACAGCGCGGCCGGTGGCCCCGGCGTTTCCGAGGCGACTGTAGCCGTGCATGCTGACCGAATTAAATTAAATGAAATCAGGGTTTTAGAGAAAAAAATAAAAACAAAAGCAGAAATTCTAATTCTGTAGAATTGAAAAATAAAAAATAAATAAAAAACAAAGAGAGGGAGAGAGAGAGAGAGACAGAGAGAGACGAAAAGGAGGAGGAAGATCTGAAAACGATTTTGGAGGATCTTATAGAGAAAACGATTGCATTTGGGAGTGATAGTTGACAGAAATTATTATTATTATTATTATTATTTAAAAGAGAGAGAGATTCTTTTTAGTTTAATGTTCTACTTTTTCAATAGAATTTTGAGTTTTTTCTATAAATCAAAGTCAAAAAACCATTTAAAAAAGGATTGCAACGGGGTGTGGGTGTGCTTCAAGTGGGCACTGTTGAGAAGATGCGCCTTGTTTGCTTTCATAGGCAAGAAGACAAGAGAGGATGTTGTCTCCTCCGAGGGATGATTTGTATTTGGAAGTATGAATTTGAGGGGTTTCTTTCCTTACTTTAAAGAGAGAAGATCAAAATAATTAATTTCACTGACCAAATTGAAATCCATTTTTTCATGTTAATCATGAGAGCGTGTGTTTAGCATTCTTTTTGTTCAGTTCATGAGCTTCTGTTCTGTTACAGCAGTGCCAATAATAGTAATCTCCATGGCCTTCTCTTCTCTCAGATACCTTCCACTGGTGATAAATTTCATGGTGATCAAGTACTAGCAAGAAGCATCTATTATTTACTCGTTGATCTTTTATTAAAGAAAAAAAAAGATAAAATTCATTACTCATCAAAGACATTAAAAATATATTTTCTTAAGATTTGTCTGTATCTATTTTTTTTTTTTAAATAAATTTAAAAAATAATTAATAAAATATCATTATTTACTTTTCAGGTAACAAAAGATTTTCCAGCACGAGCACTATAAATTTCTCTTCACCCATTTTATCAAGCTTATCAAAAATATATTTTTAATATGATATAAAAAATATAAAATAAATTTAAATTATAAAATTATAAAAAATTTATTTTTTATATATAATTCAAGCACTTTAAAATATATATTTTAAATAAAAATTTATACATAATTCAAGCCGGATAACTCACCATAAATATAAACATTTAGTTTAGGTATAAATTTTAGTATAACTAGCCCATAATTTAAAAATAAATATTTTTATTATTAAAAATTAGCTCAAAACAATTTATTTTAAAATGTTTTAGGATGGTTTTTATATTTTATTTAATATAATTAGCCCCAACTCAGAAATATTTGAAAGAAAAAAATTAAAATTTTTAATTACTATAAAATCAGGGATGCAACTCATTTTCTTTTATTTTACTCCTTTTACTTATAGTATGTAAAGATGTCTTTGGGGACAAAAATATTAATAAAAAACCTTAAAAAATGATGAAAATAATTAATTGAGAATTTTGAAAAACTTAAAAATATAACTGATATACAAATAATTAAAATTGATATAAAAAAACTATTTGATGTAAAATTAAGAATATATATACTTGAATGGTATTTTTAAAGTTTGCTTTAAAAAACAAATATAGCACCGACAAAACTACAGCAACTATGGTACGTAACCAATAACTATGGTACGTAGTGGGCCGTTTGGTTTCGTAGATAGCATCATGTATGGACAAGAGAAACTGGCCCGCCAGCATTTATAGCCTCCTCGGCATAGTTTTTAAAGGCAACCCGGTAGCTGATCGGGTTAAAAACTTGATTTCAGATTTTGATCAGGTCACTGGATTTTGACCAGGTTATCAGGTTGGCTGGGTCAATTTTTATTTTAAAAAATTCAAAACGACATCGTTTTAGTAAAAAAAACAAAAATAAAAGTCAACGGGGTTGCAACCAGGTTTTGCCGGGTCAACCTGCCAGGTCGGTCAAGTCACACCGGGACATGATTTTTTTATTTTTTCATCATTCCGGTTTGGTTCCAGCCCCGGACTACCAGGTCCCGGATCGACCTCCCGGGCTGAGTTTCAAAACTATCTGCTTAGACCCTTTTTTTTTTTTTTTACTCAAAACATGCCCCGAATATAATTAAATTAGGGCAATTTCTCAAAGTCATTATTGGTTTCAAGTCACAAACTATTATCCGATAAAAGAATTTATAAACTATTACATATTTTTATTTATTATATCTTAATTTTCTATCTTAATATTATATAATTTAATTAATTATCATTAATTATTCTTGTTAGTAATGTTATTTTATAATTACAGTTCAAAATATACATCGTTATTTTTAAAAATATAATATTTACCTTGTAGCATAAAAAATAAATTACTATAAACTATTGAACAAAATAATTCTTTTAACATAAAAAATTCAGTTTTTCTTTATAATAATGATAATTATGAATAATTAAAGATTAGTTTAGAAAAGAGCAATAGCTTTTTATCATAGTTGTAAAAAATATTATAATAATTATAATTATAAATTATTAAAGATTTGCTTAGAAAAGCTGTGGTTGTTAATTTTTTTTTAACGGAGGATATCCAGATTAGTTTATATATACCTTGATTATTTTTTTAAGGCTTTAAAATTAACGATATGTAAATTTTTAGCGGCTTTAAAATTTATGGTACTCAAGCTGATTATCTCTAGAAATAAAAGCTTTTATTTTTTTTATTATAGTAGGTATCTAAACTAGACTAATTCTATAAAAACTAAAGTTACTAATCATATAAACTTTTAATAATTCTAAAATTTATAATAATTAACTTAATAATTTATAAAATATAAATTTAAAATCTAATGAATTCAACTACACCCTCTCTTAGCTGCAAAAGCTTTTATTATAGCTTGCGTGTGGATTTCCAGGCTGTGACATGAGATTCTCATGCAAGCATGTGAGAGAGGACCATGAAAAGTCTGGTGTGCATGTCTCTGCTCCAGTAAGTTTTGTGTGCAGGTCTTTTCACGCATTTTTCTCATGTCAATATGGTGGTGAGTAGCTGATTGGGTGGTCTGTACGGTGAGATTCGTGTTCGTGGATTGTTTTTTTCTCCATCTCTCTCTCCCTTTTTCTTTTCCTTTTCCTTGATTTCGGGATTTGTGTTGGACCTTTTAATCTGTAATTATATCCTCCCGTTTATATTTATATTTATTTTAATATTTATTATTTTAATGATTATTTATATTGATTTTAATGATTTTTAAAGTTATTATTAATTTTATTTTTGAGAATTTTTATTTCATTTAATTCGACCATCACTTTTTTAATTGTATTTTTATTTTTTTCTTTATTTTTTTAATTTTATATCTTAAAATTTTATTTCATTTAATTTTTTATTCAATTTTAGTACTCTTTTTTATTACTATTTTTTATATCATTTTCTTAATTTATTTTATTTTTTAATTTAATAATTATTTTTTTATTTTATTTTAGTTTTATACTATATTTGGTAATCATTATTTTATTTTTTAATTTTTTATGATTAAAAATTTTACTTTATTATTTTTTGTCTATTTTTTATGAGATAATCTTGATCTCATGAAGCAAGTGAGTTTTAAATATTAACTCAATTTAATTTTAGTCTTTTTTAAGGTTTTTTCTTTTAAATTGATTTTTTTCAATTTTATAATTTGACATTAGATTATTATCCCTTGAGTTTTGTGATTTGTTCAGTTTTTTTATGATATTATCCTGTTCTCATATCTTGGGTAGTGGGTTAGTCAAGTTAACATGAGTTGACTAAAAAAAACTGTTTCATGTTTTTTTTATGAAATTTATTTTTCTTTCCACTTTCATCATTTGATATTAAATTATTATCCTTGAGCTTTGTGATTTTCTTGCTTTCTTTTATGTGGGGTTATCCCGGGTAGAGATTAGTCGAATTAACCCGAATTGATTAAGATTTATTTTTAATATTTTTTTTATTTAACTTAGGTCTTCTTTCTATATTCTTTTTTTTTAATATTTATTTTTATCAAGAACTTACATCGCGTGTGTCAGGTTCCTGAAGTTAATTCAGGTTGGTTTAAGGTTTTTTTTTATTTTTTTTAAAATTAATTTTTTAATTTTATCATTTGATATTAAGTTACGAGAATTTGAATTTTGTGATTTTTAAAAAAAATTTTTTTACTAGTTTATTCTAATTTTATATTCTAGGTTATGTATTAATAAAGTTATCTTAAATTAACTCAGGGGTTATTATTGATTGAATATATTTTTTTTTGTTAAGAGAAATTTTACTTGAAACGAGATGGATTACAGAACACCTATCCAGTTTATCACCATGTCTTAACATTTTGATCTCTTTATAAAACAGAAGAATGCGGTGAAGCTGGCTTTCA
>Ga0325414_1000749_pt1 | contig 28485 bp, 18 predicted proteins | sample PopdelMetagenome_8_FD_206183 | JGI IMG/M metagenome (GOLD analysis project Ga0325414, IMG submission 206183) | Populus deltoides microbial communities from Bellville, Georgia, United States - Leaf-PdKOR-R3 | ecosystem: Host-associated > Plants > Phyllosphere > Phylloplane/Leaf | place: USA... | reverse complement strand
GTCGTTAAATTCTAAATAAGCAAACAACGCGTCATTTTCAAATGTAACTGTAGCAATACATTATTTTTTTTTCTTTTATAAAGAAGAGATGATATGTCATCCATTTTTTAATATAAAAAATTAAAAAAGTCTGGCCCACGAGGGAGGCCTTTTCTTTAATGAGTTAGGTACATGGACCCACATGTCTAACTTCTTTTGCCTTTTTTTTTTCCTCTGCATTTTACACTTTAATCATTCTAAAGGATTAGTTAAAAAACAATTAGAACTTTTTTGTCGGATACCATTGAAATTTCAATTTTTTTAAGATTGTAACCTTTTTTTCATATTATTTTAGCAACATTTCTTTCATGGTGTTTTTTTTTTTTTTTATATAAAAACATTTATGTGATTGATAAAACTTTTTTATTTGTTGTTTGATTAAATACCGTTTGATTTTTTTATTATTTATAACATTTGAGGGCACTTTTTTTTTTTGTTACAAACCTCTGTATGGTTTTCCTCAATTAAACTTTATTTGATAGCTTTCCTCTGCATGTCAACTTTTTTTATCTTAGAGTTAGAAAATAAATACAAAAAAATAAGTTATTGATCCCATCCATGCTCATCGTTTAGTTTGTGAGTTCGATGACTTAAAAAAATATTGTTTTGAATTTCATTCTTTAAGATCACATCAAGTAGGCTTCTACCCTTTTTAATTTGAACTCAATCCATGTAAGGGCTCAGTTTGGGAGGTTTCTTAACTTCTCAACTTGATCTTTTATTATCGTTAAGAATTATTTTTAATTTTTAATTATGTCTAGATTATTCCATAAACATATGTTTTATTAAATAGATGTGATACATTTTTTACTCATGGTCGATAACCCAATTTTTACTCCCTTTAAAAACATATAAATTGTGCATCAAAACATTTTGTAGACAAAATTGGACATGTTTTTTTAAAAGAAACAATTGTGAAAAAATATCAAGAATTCAAAAAATCACAAAAAATAAAATAAAAATAAAACAAAAATGAAAATTATAAAAATAAAAATCACAAAGACTGAAAGGCAGCAGAACGACCTAGTATAAATACTAAATGTTACAGTAAAGTGTAAACCTAAACCTAAAAACATTGCAATTTACTTCTGCAGCCGCCGCCCACACCAGACCATCCTTCTTCGATTCTTCCTTTCCCCTTCAATTTTCTTCTTCTCTGCCTCTTGCCCCCTGCATTTATCTCTTGACTCTCTTCTCTAGCTGATCAATAGTAAACAACCCATATCTCCACATCTATCTAGTAGACTTGCGGTGGAAAAAAAACCCGAACAAAACCCCTTGGCGTCTCTTTTCACCTGCAGCAGAAAGAGTTAAAGAGGTAAAGTTTACTGTTTATCCATGTGTTCATTCTCGTGTGCTTGTAAGTTTTACTTGTAAGTTGTAACATTTGTTCCATTAGAGATCTCTAACCTCTGCTTCTTTTTCTATCCTCTTGCAGCTAGGGTTTTTACATTTTTCTGTTGATTTGTGTTCATTCAGGTTCGCCCCCCTTTCCCCGGCTCTCTCTCTAATATTTCTGTTGATTTGTGTTGATATCAAGTTATTGATTACTTTGTTTAGCATTGTTAACTTTAATATGTATCGGTTTATCTTGATTGCTTTGATTTGTATTATCAGTTTTTTTATCTGTATTATTAACTATCAATCTGTTAATTCTGTTGATTTATCTGTATTGCTTTGTTTGGCTATCAATCTATTTTTTGTTGTATTAATTCTGGGCTGCTGGCAGTATGTAAATTCATTCTATTTTCTATATATTGATGACTTCATTCTATTTTATTCTGGCAATAAATTTATTCTGTTCAATGTTCATGTATGATCTGTTAAATGTTTAGTCTTGCTAAGTGCTAATAATTATATAAGAAAGAGATTGCGTGAGAATCTATATAGGGGAGTGAAATAATTCAATGAAAATCTGAATAAGTTAATGGAACCGAGGCCTTGATTGAGAATGACATCTTCTCACCATTATTAGAAGAACAGGAGAGTGTTTTGAAAAGCGGGGACAGAGTGAGAAACAAGAACATGATTTTAAGGCACGTGGTCAGTTCCTTGTATGGTCCTCAATCAGTAAAACTAGAGAATAATTTTTTAAATTATTTATATTGATATATTAAAATTATAAAAAATATTGCGTACGAGAGAACGTTATTGTAACCATTATTGACCATTATATTATTGTCCTCGTGAAAATGACATCTTCTCACCATTATTAGAAGAACAGGAGAGTGTTTTGAAAAGCGGGGACAGAGTGAGAAACAAGAACATGATTTTAAGGCACGTGGTCAGTTCCTTGTATGGTCCTCAATCAGTAAAACTAGAGAATAATTTTTTAAATTATTTATATTGATATATTAAACTAGAGAAAAAAAAAAGTCGCGTACGAGAGAACGTTATTGTAACCATTATTGACCATTATATTATTGTCCTCGCGAAAATGACATCTTCTCACCATTATTAGAAGAACAGGAGAGTGTTTTTTTTTTTTTATTTACGTGGGGTGTTCGGGCCAGCTTACGCGCACCACAACTATTCCCCACGGCCCACTGGACATCCTGCAAGCCCAAGAGAAGGTAAGGCACCGCGGGGATGACAGACGTGCACGTAGAGAGTCGAACCCGGGACAAGGACAGAACAAGTCACACGATTGACCACTACAGCTAGACCCTCTAGTGCAACAGGAGAGTGTTTTGAAAAGCCGGGACAGAGTGAGAAACAAGAACTGTTAATTTGAGTGGTCCTCTATCAGGAAGGTACTGTGTGGTGCTAAAAGACAAGGCAGAATAAGGTTAAAGGATCTAATTTAAAATTTTACTCTTAAGGTGTATAGTGGAAGTAGACTCTCACTACCTAGTTAATTTCTATATTTCCATCAAACTTATTTTAGGGTTTGTTTTCTTATATATTATTGGTTTAATAAAAATAATTAATTTGAGTTGATTTGATTATTTACTAGTTACACAACCCGCGCGATGCTGCAGGTTATTTATTTTTTGCATAAAAAATATAAAAAAAAACTAAAATTTAAAAGTTTAAAGTTTTTTTATAAAATTATATCCAAAAGTCATGAATTTAACTGAAATAACTGACCCAGGGGCGGAGCCACAATGCTCCATAAGGAGGCAACTGCCCCTTAACTTTTTATAAGCATGTTTATGTGCAGAAATATAAATTGGGAGTTGGAAAGTCCCATGACTAGGAGTTACAAAAAAATATAGGAAATAAAATTGAGAAAATGAATACTCTTATCTTGATGTCCAAATAAAGCAAATGCATGTTTCGTGGAAAATCATCTATTTTTGGATTTTCTTATATGCATTTTATTAAAATCACTACAAAATCTTTTTTCCGGCAACCTTTTTTTTTTTATATGGTTTAGGCTATTTTAAAAAAAATATTTTCGATGAGATTGATAATAAAATCATTATGAAACGGTTTTAAAATATAAAAACTCAAAGAGAATAATTATAATGTAAATGTTTTTCTTTTAAAAATATTCTTAAATTAATTTTATTTCACATGAGTTAGTATATATATTTCAAATTGATTTTTTTATATATATAACGCATGTCTATATAATAAATAATATCAAATATTTATTAGTAATTTGCTCCCTCATTTTAAAAATTATGGCTTCGCCACTGACCTGACCTAAGAGTAATATTTATAATATTAATAATAACATTAAACTTGCATGACCCAAGTTTAAGTGAGCTTGGCTGCAACACCAGACCCAAGAATATTGGATGTGGATCTGGCTATAAGGTCGTGTCATAAAAGTATGATAATTAAATAGATTAATTAAAAAGAAAAAAACAAATAAAAAAAACCAACATGAAGAAAAAAACTAATGAAGAAAAGAAAGAAAAAATCTGAATTAATTTGGTTAACTTTTCAAACCAGGTTAACCCGTAAAACCTGGGATTCGCGTCATGAAAGTTTGATAACTAAATAGAAAAAAAAATTGACGGGTTTACCCAGAATTAACTAGGTTAACCCATCAAACCAAGTTAATTTGTCAAGCCCAAGATACACGTCATGAAAGTCTGATAGTTAAATAGAAAGAAATTTTACATTAACAAACTAAACTAAACGAAAAAAATTAATTAAAAAGAAAAAAAATCCGGGTTAACTCGTCAAATCAGGTTAACCCATTAAATCTGGGATTCGTATCATGAAAATTTGATAACTAAATAAAAAAATTTAATATTAACAAACTAAATCAAACAAAAAAAATTCATTAAAAAAAACCAATAAAAAAAACAAAAAAAAAAACAATAATTCTATAATATAATATAATAATAATAATAATAATAATATATTAATAAGTGAAAGGCGTGAGGAACACCTTTTAGAGTATTACTTGATAAGTGAATTGAAAAACCAAGTAATCTATAAATTTTTTTTCGAGATTAGTCCAGGTCAAGTACAACTGTTATATTTTATTTAAAAATATATTTGAATAATTTTTTAAATTATTTATATTGATATATTAAAATCATAAAAAAATTAATTTAATATATTTTTAAACAAAACTCATGCAAATTCAATTAAAAAAACATTAAAAAAAAACTGTAAGGAGGAGATAAGGTTGAACAAGTGACGAGAATCTATTGGCTTCTCGGATTACCTTATCTCCATGTCACAGGTCCCAGCATAGCGCATATGCGAGGGTAATCACAACTCAAGAGAAAAACAACACCCTATTAAATCAAATTAAAAAAAAAAACAATTTGAAGCATCGAAGGGTGAAATAGAAAAAAATGAAAGGACTGAAATGAAATAAAACCTTGGTGGATGCTATCAATAGCCTTGTTCTTTTAGCTTTCTGTATCATGTAATGGGCAGGTCTTATTACTTGAGTGTGTGATGCAAGAGATAGTCATTGCAGATTTTAGTTGCCTAAGTTTGATCCTTTGTGGAGTTCCTTTGCAAGTCTCTTTTTTTTCTCCTTATTCATAATTTTCAAAAAAAAAAAAAAAACATTGACCGATCATAGCTTTAGATTAATTATATGTGTTATTGGAAGAGATGAGGAGCTAGTATCATTCGTGCAGGTGTCAAAGTGATCATCATCAGCCTTCCATTCCTTTCTCTCTTTGCTAGGTGAGTACTTGTGCCTTTTATCTTAATTATGTCATAAAATTGCATTTTTGTGGGAATTGCTGCTTTAAACTCATAAGTGTAAACTATTTTGCTTCAATGTATGCGTTAGATCGGTGGTATGCTATCTTTCACTAATGAAATTCTTTTTATTGGTTTTCAGAAGAAGAAAAAAAAAGTAATTCTATCTTTGTTTTATGGAAAAAGCACATAGATCTATGAACTTAATAATCGAGGAAAATAGTGTTTAAAATTAAGATAATAAAATTGAAACCAAATCAGCTTCATTAGATAAAGCTGTTGCGTAAATATGTGTGACTTTTACTCATGGCATAGATAGAGATAGTCATTACAGATTTTAGTTGCCTAAGATTGATCCTTTGTTGACTTCGTTCCATTAATTAATTATGTCATCAAATTGCTTTTTTTTTTTTATGGGATCCATGTAAACTATTTTGTATTTATTTTTAAAAGATAACTCTATTTTAATTCTGATATGCTATCTTTTCTATTTATTGGTTTTGAGAAAGAAAAAAAAAGTATTTATTTTGTATTTATTTTTAAAAGATAACTCTATTTTTAATTCTGATATGCTATCTTTTCTTTTTATTGGTTTTGAGAAAGAAAAAAAAAAGTATTTCTATACAGAGATCTAAGAACTATTGTGTAAATAATTGTTAGGGTAAGTGTGAATTTTAACACATGGCATGGATAGATATTGATGAGGGGACAAAAGGATTACAATGATCTATGAACTATTGTGTAAATAATTGTTATGTTAGGACAAGGAATTAAAATGTATATCGTTCTACTTATACCTTGCCTTGTTGCTCCTGAAGCTGGCATCCATCCACAGCTGAAGGCCTTCTCCTTTTGTTCCTCTCGCTATATTTTATTATTGAGCGGTCAGTACCGGTGCTTTCCGCATATATTTTCACAAATTAAGGTAATAAAATTACTATTCTCATTCTTTCAATGCCTATTTTACTTGTAATGACTCACTCTCACGTTCTGTATCCTTATTTCTTTGATTTTCAGACCGGTGGAAAATGGCTATTGAATGTGCTGCTGGATACATTATATCCAAGATAGCAGATCTCATGGTGGAACCAGCAATAAGGCAGTTCCGTTACATGTTCTGTTTCAACAATTTTGTTCGAGAATTCGATGAACAAATGATGAACATGGCTTTGGCATTTTATCGTCTGCAAGATGCTGTCGACGTTGCTAAAAGGAATGCTGAAGAAATTGAGATTGATGTCAACAAATGGCTGGAAGATGCAAAAAAAGAAATTGAAGGTGTGAATCGTTTGCAAAATGAAAAAAGGGAAATTGGCAGTTGCTTTACTTGGTGTCCAAATTGGACGCGACAATTCAAGTTAAGCAAGGCACTGGCAAAGAAGACGGAGACTTTGAGAAATCTTGAAGAAAATGGCAGAAAGTATCCAAAAGTGTCCCACAAAGCACCTCTTCAAGAGATAAAATTTCTTCCATCAAAGGAATTCACACTCTCAGGATCGTCAAAAGAAGCTTTCAAACAGATTATGAAAACTCTCAAAGATGACAAGGTCAATATGATCAGACTGTACGGCATGGGAGGGGTGGGTAAAACCACCCTGGTGAAAGAAGTAGCCAGGAGGGCCAACGAGTTGCAGTTGTTTGATGAAGTTTTGATGGCTACGGTGTCCCAGAATCCAAAGGTCACAGGCATCCAGGATCAAATGGCAGATAGTTTAGATCTGAAATTTGTCAAGAATGGTAAAGATGGGAGAGCAAATGAACTATGGAAGAGACTGCAGGGAAAGAAGATGCTTATAGTCCTGGATGATGTTTGGAAAGATATTGACTTCCAAGAGATAGGGATCCCATTTGGTGATGATCACAGGGGTTGTAAAATTCTTCTAACAACACGTAATCAAGAACTATGTTCTTATTTGGCGTGCCAGCAAAAAGTGTTGTTAAGTCCCTTAACTGAAATTGAAGCTTGGGCTTTATTCAAAAGCAACGCAGGTTTAAGTGATGAGGACTCTGACTTGAACAGAGTGGCAAGGGAGGTTGCGAGAGAATGTAAAGGATTGCCTATAGCACTTGTGACAGTGGGAAGGGCTCTAAGAGATAAATCTGCAGTTGAGTGTGAAGTAGCATTTGATCAGCTAAAAAAGTCTCAATTTCTGGACATGGAACAACTTGATGAACAAAAAAATGCATATGCATGTCTTAAGTTGAGCTATGATTATTTGAAGCACGAGAAAACCAAGTCATGTTTCTTGCTATGCTGTTTATTTCCAGAAGATGACAACATTCCAATTGAGAACTTGACAAGGTACGCAGTTGGCTGTGGGTTACATCAAGATGTGGAGTCCATTGAAGATGCAAGGAAACGAGTTTATGTGGCAATCCAAAACCTCAAAGCTTGTTGTATGCTGTTAGGAACTGAAACTGAAAAATATGTCAAAATGCATGACTTGGTTCGTGATGTTGCTATTCAGATAGCATCATCAGAAAAATACGGATTCATGGTAAAGGCTGGCATTGGGTTGAAGGAGTGGCCAATGAGCAATAAAAGATTTGAAGGTTGTACAGTAGTTTCGTTAATGGGCAATAAACTAGCAGAACTTCCTGAAGGATTGGTGTGTCCACAGCTCAAAGTTCTATTGTTAGGACTGGATGATGGTTTGAATGTTCCAGAGAGGTTTTTTGAAGGGATGAAAGCAATTGAAGTTTTGTCTGTACAGGGAGGGTGTTTGTCATTGCAATCACTTGAACTCTCAACGAACCTTCAGTCGTTGCTGTTGAGAAGGTGTGAATGCAAGGACCTCAATTGGTTGAGAAAGCTGCAAAGACTTAAGATTCTTGTTTTCATGTGGTGCGACTCCATTGAAGAATTACCTGATGAAATCGGGGAGCTCAAGGAGTTAAGGTTGTTGGATGTGACAGGTTGTGGATTGCTAAGAAGGATTCCTGTGAATTTGATTGGAAGGTTGAAGAAGTTAGAAGAGCTGTTGATCGGGGCTACGAGCTTCAACAGATGGGATGTTGTTGGATGTGACAGCACAGAAGGAATGAATGCAAGCCTAACAGAACTAAATTCGCTGTCTCATCTAGCTGTATTATCATTGAAGATACCGAAGGTTGAATGCATTCCCAGAGATTTTGTTTTTCCCAGCTTGCTCAAATATCATATACTGTTAGGGAAAGGGTCAACAGGAAACTTTGAAGAATACCCAACCTCGACAAGATTATATTTGGGTGATATCAGCGCCGCATCCTTAAATGCAAAGACATTTGAGCAGTTGTTTCCTACCGTGTCTCAAATTGGTTTTAGCAACGTTGAGGGTTTAGAAAATATAGTATTGTCTTCTGATCAGATGACCACCCATGGCCATGGGTCGCAAAAGGACTTCTTTCAAAGATTAGAACATTGTATCACCGATGGCGGGGATATTCGCACTCTGTTTCCAGCAAAATGGCGGCAAGCTTTGAAAAATCTAAGGAGAGTGGAAATTAATAGATGCGAATCATTGGAAGAGGTATTTGAATTGGATGAAGGAATTAACGAGGAGAAGGAGCTGTCATTTTTAACGGAGTTACAGCTGTCCTGGTTACCTGAGCTCAAATGTATATGGAAGGGGCCCACTAGACATGTCAGCCTCCAAAGTCTTAATCATCTGAACTTGTGGTATCTTAACAAACTGACATTTATCTTCACACCGTCCCTGGCTCAGAGTCTTCTTCATCTGGAAACACTACGGATAGGAGCTTGCAGTGGATTGAAGCGTCTTATCAGAGAGAAGAATGACGAAGGGGAAATAATTCCAGAGTCTCTTGGCTTCCCAAAATTAAAAACTCTCTCTATAAGTTTCTGTCGTAAACTTGAATATGGCTTCCCTGTCTCCGTGTCTCCAAGTCTTCAGAACCTGGAAGAGATGAAGATTGATTTTGATGACAATTTAAAGCAAGTATTTTACAGTGGAGAAGGAGATGACATCATCGTCAAGTCTATAATTAAAGATGGCATCATCGACTTCCCTCAGCTAAGAAAATTGTCTCTTTTTTCCGGATCAAGTTGCAGCTTTTTTGGTCCAAAGGATTTTGCTGCCCAAATGCCTTCTTTGCAAGAGTTAACCATTGATGGCCTCGAAGAAGGGGGTAATTTGGTGGCACAGCTTCGAGTACGTCCTTTATATTTCTCCATTTTTTTTTCTTTTCTAATTTAAATTGTCAACTTCAATACATTGTGATAATTTGTTCTATCTTCCTCCAAATTTCTAAAACTAAAGTAATTGATAAGTTCTCTAACCATCCACTGAATTTAATTGATGATTTAAATTGGCTTAGGAAGTTAGACATCAATTACTGTAATGTAATTTCTTATTTCTTCCTTCAGATTTCTAAAACTAAAGTAATGGATAAATGCTAGAAAATCCTTTAGCCATCCACTGAATTTAAAAGGAGTGAAATTGAGGCTCTTCCGCCAATTAATGGAAAGTATTTAAAAGGAGTGAATAGTGAGTATTTTATTTCAGTGCTGCAACTTATGACAGATGGTTCAAAAAATTAATAAAAAATGGTTTTTTAATCCAATTTTCTAAAGAATTAGAGTCAAAAGGTAAAACTTGAAACTTTCTATTTAAATACAATATTTTCTCATTCAATAATAGTTTCAAACTCCACAAAAATTACGAGGAATTATATCTAACAAATTGGTACCCTTATTTTCTTTTGATGCAGGGGCTTACAAGTCTGGAAACATTAGAGTTGTCCTCCCTGCTTGTGCCTGACTTGAGGTGTATATGGAAGGGTCTCGTGCCATGGAATTTGACTACTTTGAAGGTGAAGGAGTGTAAGAGACTGACACATGTATTCACAAACAGCATGATTGCTAGTCTAATTCAAATGAAAATTCTAAAGATATCAAATTGTGAGGAATTGGAGCAAATTATTGCTAAGGATAATGATGATGAAAATGATCAGATATTGTCAGCAAGTGATCTCCAATCTTCATGCTTTCCTAATTTGTGTCGACTTGAGATCAGAGGATGCAACAAGTTGAAGAGTCTCTTCCCGGTAGCCATGGCTTCAGGTCTCAAAAAGCTCCAAATACTTAAAGTCAGTGAATCCTCTCAATTATTGGGAGTATTTGGGCAGGGTGATCATGTTTCACCTGTCAATATTGAGAAGGAGATGGTGCTCCCTGATCTGCAGGAGTTGTTGCTTGTACAATTACCAAGTATTTCCTGCTTTAGTCTCGGATGTTATGATTTCTTGTTCCCTCATTTGAAGAAGTTGGAGGTGGATGGATGCCCAAAGCTGACCACAGAATCTGCTACTACATCAAATGACTCAATGAGTGCTCAATCAGAGGTGCTGCTGATTTGACTTGATTTCTTGCCTCTCATTTAGTTTTAAAAGTGCGCAATAATTACTATGAATTACATCTAACAAATTGGTACCCTTGTTTTCTTTTGATGCAGGGGTTTATGAATTTGAAAGAAATATCTACTGGAAACTTGGAAGGAGTACAAGATTTAATGCAAGTTGGACGTTTGGTAACTAATAGAAGAGGTGGGCATGAACTTTCACTCGTGAGTTTGGAAACATTACGCTTGAACTTATTGCCAGACTTGAGGTGTATATGGAAGGGTCTCCTACCGAGCAATTTGACTACTTTGAAGGTGAACGAGTGTAAGAGACTGACACATGTATTCACAGACAGCATGATTGCTAGTCTAGTTCAACTGAAAGTTCTAGAGATATCAGACTGTGAGGAATTGGAGCAAATCATTGCTAAGGATAATGATGATGAAAAGGATCAGATATTTTCAGGAAGTGATCTCCAATATTCATGCTTCCCTAATTTGTATCGCCTTGAGATCACAGGATGCAACAAGTTGAAGAGTCTCTTCCCGGTAGCCATGGCTTCAGGTCTCAAAAGGCTTCAAATACTTCAAGTAAAAGAATCCTCTCAATTATTGGGAGTATTTGGGCAAGATGATCATGCTTCACCTGCCAATATTGAGAAGGAGATGGTGCTCCCTAATCTGCAGGAGTTGTTGCTTGTACAATTACCAAGTATTTCCTGCTTTAGTCTCGGATGTTATGATTTCTTGTTCCCTCATTTGAAGAAGTTGGAGGTGGATGGATGCCCAAAGCGGACCACAGAATCTGCTACTACATCAAATGACTCAATGAGTGCTCAATCAGAGGTGCTGCTGATTTGACTTGATTTCTTGCCTCTCATATAGTTTTAAAAGTGCGCAATAATTACTATGAATTACATCTAACAAATTGGTACCCTTGTTTTCTTTTGATGCAGGGGTTTATGAATTTGAAAGAAATATCTACTGGAAACTTGGAAGGAGTACAAGATTTAATGCAAGTTGGACGTTTGGTAACTAATAGAAGAGGTGGGCATGAACTTTCACTCGTGAGTTTGGAAACATTACGCTTGAACTTATTGCCAGACTTGAGGTGTATATGGAAGGGTCTCCTACCGAGCAATTTGACTACTTTGAAGGTGAACGAGTGTAAGAGACTGACACATGTATTCACAGACAGCATGATTGCTAGTCTAGTTCAACTGAAAGTTCTAGAGATATCAGACTGTGAGGAATTGGAGCAAATCATTGCTAAGGATAATGATGATGAAAAGGATCAGATATTTTCAGGAAGTGATCTCCAATATTCATGCTTCCCTAATTTGCATCGCCTTGAGATCACAGGATGCAACAAGTTGAAGAGTCTCTTCCCCGTAGCCATGGCTTCAGGTCTCAAAAGGCTTCGAATACTTAAAGTAAAAGAATCCTCTCAATTATTGGGAGTATTTGGGCAAGATGATCATGCTTCACCTGCCAATGTTGAGAAGGAGATGGTGCTCCCTGATCTGGAGTGGCTGATTCTAAAAAAATTACTAAGCATTGTCTACTTCAGTCATGGATGTTATGATTTCATATTCCCTTGTTTGTGGATGTTGAAGGTTCGTCAATGTCCAAAGCTAACCACAAAATTTGCTATCTCAAATGGTTCAATGAGTGCTCAACCAGAGGTGTTGTATATTTGACATGATTTTTTTGCCTCTCTTTCAGTGTTTTTATTTCTTGCTTCCCTCAACAATAAGACTTACAAATTAGAATGTGTATGCCATTCTTGAATTGGCTTTGCAGGAATCTCAAGTAGCTAAGGGTTCAAGCACTGGTTGCTCCGTGCCAACCAGCACTTGTAGAAACTGGACCCGAAATAAAGGGTGGGAAGAGGATAGAGTTGTTCATGATGATTGAGTCAAATGATAAGTTTGGCATTGGAATTTGAAAAACATGCTAATAATTATTTCTTGCAGGTAAAATGGATGCAATTATTTATTTTCTATCCTTTTTTAAATGGCTAAATTAAATCAACATATTACCTTGATAAGCATGAGGTTCGTTGGTTACCTATTACATGATCACCTCGATATTAGGTGATTTCACCATTCATGTCTTTGAGTTGTGGTTTGGTGGGAAGTAATTTCATTAGCTATGGGATACAATTTGGCTTCACATTGTAAGAGTCTTATTTACCATAGAACTCCCAAAACAAGGTTTTTAACTTATCTCTATCTATGTGTTTGCTGTGTGAACTTCCAGTGTTTCCTTTTCAAGTGTCTAAACCTTAAAAAAGGATGTTTGCATTAGGTTGGTTGGTTACCTAATGTTTTTAACTTATCTATCTATGCTAATAATCTTTGTTCTTGATGTTTGCATTTAGGGTGGTTGGTTACCTAGGTGATGATCAACTCGACATTGGTGGGAAGTAATTCCAGCTGTTTCATTAGCTACAACAATTTGTCTTATTTCATGAGTTTGTTGTGTGAACTTCCAGAAATAAGGGTAATGTCATGTAATGTCATGTATTTAGTAATTTATTGTGCGAACCTTCAAAAAAGGGCTTTTGTTTGTTTGCCCATTTGTGTTTGTTTTTCAAGTGTCTGAACCTTAAAAAACAAGGGCATAATGTTTACTCATTTGTGTGCTTATCGTTTAATGTGTGGATTCTCAAAAAAGGGCTTTTAATGTTCTATTTCTATTACGGATTCTTTATGTGGTTAACTTGTTAGTGTGCGTATCGTACAATAATATGGTTTCTACATTAATATATATAAATACATGTGAATGAGTATATATATATAAAAAATCAATTTACAAATTTATTGACAGAATATGAAATTCCAATATATAAGTAAAAGGATAAATCCTCTAGCTTTGAAAAGAATTAGTGTTTGCCTTTGAGATTGTAATTTTTTTTTTCAGCGTATATTCAATTTAATATTTTTAATAATACAAATCAAAATAAACAGCCAATTTAATTTATAAATGTAGCTATCTCAAAACAATGTTGAGAAGGAAGAAAGATTAGTAGAATAAAAATAAAATAAATACACTCTTAAAAAGCAAAGAGTTCTTAATGTTTTTTTAAAGATAACTCTATTTTAATTCTGATTTTTTAGCAGCACAATTTTTCATTCACCATAACACACATTATTTTTCATTCATATTAACATACGAATCATTGAAAGATGATTAACTGCTGCCGCTGCTGTACTAAAGTAATGGATAAATGGTAGCAAATCCTTTAGCCATCCACTGAATTTAAAAGGAGTGAAATTGAGGCCTTTCCGCCAATTAATAAAAAATGGTTTTTTTTATCCAATTTTCTAAACAATTAGAGTCAAAAAGTAAAAATTGAAACTTTCTTTTTAAATACAATATTTTCACATTAAAAGAACTTCAAAAGCAACAAATTTGTAATTAAACAAATATATTTTTGTCTCTTATGTATTTGTTTATTCTAACTTAAAATACTAATTAAACACAGTCTAATTTTTTAATTTGATTTATGATTTTTTAAAGAATACTAATTAAAGAATACTAATTAAAGAATTTGTACAGGATATTAAAAAAATTTAAATAAAATATTGGGCCTAAGCCTAGTAGAAGTAAAAAATAAACTTACGAACAAGGTATATGGATCCAGGCAGCGCTTGTAAAAACCTAGAGCAGTTAGGCTTTTGGGAGTTTTTTTAAGCCATTTAAATTTTGGTCTAAAGCGAATAGAAGTGATAATCTCTTCTTTTGTTCTACTGAAATTCTTGACGTTTAGGCTGGAAATAAATTTAGCTCATCTTGTTTACTTAGAAAATTGAGAGAAAGTAGCTGAAATAATTTAAAACCATTTAAGATTTTTGTCAGTTTAGCTAGTTTAGTCGTTCACTTTCCTGTAGTTTCTCAGATACCAAACACGTTTTTATGTGTTGAATAAATAATTAACCACCAATTAAAGCAGAAGGAACATTTGTGTTTGATTCCTGAGAAAATTGAGCAGGAAAATAAAGGGAAATTTTTGCATTTTATGAAGTTTATTTTTCTTAGTTATGATGATTTATTGTTTTGGAGGTCCCTAAAAGTAGAATAATGTTTTCCTGCAATCAAACAGTGCCCTTTTTTTCTTTAAACTGCTCAATTATTAATAGCTTGGTGTCTACTTGTCCATTCCATTTGTCGCGAGGGGCGCGACGTCTTCTGGCGACGGTGGAGGCTCTTTGTCGTGTCTCCTGTGTGAGGTGTGTTGTGTTGGAAGGTTTTTTTGATTTAATCATAAAATTATGATTAATGTTTAGGAGTCGCCACCTAGTATTATGGTCACTAAGAACCTATGGTCTGCGGAGTCTGAGTAAGGGACTGGTTGTGCAAGGGGAAGACACATTACCCCCAGTGCACCCTACCTAAGGTAAGCTGCATTGTTGTTTGATTGTTTTTTCTAAGTCGGGTTTCTATTTGTTGGTCTTTGTTAAGGCTCAAGGCAGATCTCTCTTCATGAGAGAGTCTCTATCTTATCGGTTAAATCCTAACCGTTCTAAAGTTTGAATTTTAACATCACATTTATGTACACCTTGTATCTTTAATATCTGATGGTGTACTTTATCGTGTAATTTTACACCCTAAAAATATTAAAGTCTACATTTGGATCCTAAAAAAATGATTGGAAAAAGATTTTTGACATGTTGGTCATATCCTAATGGATAATCATAAACTGGTTGCGATATCTATTTTTTTTTAAACCTGAAAAAGATGCAATTTTTGTTTTTTTTATGAAAAATATGCTTGGAAAAATTTTAGAATTTGGCCGTATGCGACAAAATATTTTTTTTTTGCTTTTTGGAAATGTTTTGAATTTTTTTAAAAATATTTCGGAGAAAACCGGGTATTTTAATACCGGATTTGTATTTTACAGTGTAAATATACAATCCGATATTATGCAAAATTGGTAGAAAAATATTTGAGAAAATCACATTTTTTTTAATGATTTTTTTGAAATTTTTTTGATTTTTTTAATAATATTATAATATAATATATACTATATAATATTAAATATGTGGGATGGGTCGGCCCAGCTAACTGGGCCAAGCCCAGCCGTATTGGGCCGAAATCGGCCCCATAAAACTGGCTCCTTAAAGGGGGTGGGCCAGATCGGCCCAACCACTTGGGTTGGGCTGGAACAGGTCCAGCCCACCCCAAAAGTTTGTTTAATTATGTGCAGAACATGAACAATTACTGTTCACGTTCTGCATGCAACCGAACGGTTGCAGAAGGCGTAGACGGGCGGAGTGAAGAAGGAGGCAACCTGCGGTGGAGAAGGAGCTGCTGTCACTGGCCTGGCGTGAAGTTGGCGGAGGTGCTGGTGGAAGAGTTGGTGGCGCTCGAAGGAGTGGCTGCTGCTCACGTTATAGGAGCTGCCATGGTCGGTGCTGGAGTTGCTAATGGCTCGAGCCGTTCAAGTCGCCGCTGTGATGAGAGAGTACCTCTGCTGCTGTTTCTAAGGATGAAAGCCCCTATAAGAGGTGGTTGCTGCCTCTGCTGCTACTGTTGAGGTTGCGGTAGCAGAGAAGGAGGAGGATGAAACAGGTCTGCAGGAGAGAGAAAGGGAGTCGCGGTGGCTGCTTGGTGGTCGTGCCGGCTTCCTATGGTGGAGCTGGTGTTCGTGGTATATAGTCTGGGTTTAGTGGTATTCTCGCCGGAGAAGGCAGCTGTGGCAGAGGTGGAAAGAGCTGCAGAAGGCTGACGGGGAAAGCAGGAAAATGGAAACAGGGGGAAGGCTGGTTTTTTGCGATTTTTGGACCCGATTTTATCCTCTCTCAGGCCATACAATCCACCTCTATTTATAGTTGGTGGAAGAGAGAAATCTTGTCTACACTAGAGAAAAATTTCATCCCTTGATTCGGATTAGAAGGATCCCAACCGTTGGCTCAAATTAGGCATGGTGCACTGTCAAATTGTCAAATCTGCAGCTGCAGGCTGCCTGAGTTGGCCTCTTTGAGGTGGTGCCACGTCCTTTTATTTGCCAGTGTGCCGGTGAAAACCATACTCAGACGTAGAGGGATGTCTGGTGATCATTTGCGTGCACGTTTTGGAAACTTTGGTGGACGTTAGGTGCATTAAATGCACCTGCAAAGGAGGTGACTGAACCAGTTTTTCTGGGAAAAAAGAAGAAGATAATGAATACTGTTCAGGATTCTGTTTTGACGAAAGTTCATTTCAGTACTTCCTCTTTCAATTGCTTTCAATTGAACCCCTAATTGACCCTAAATGTTTGCAATTAAGCCCCTGATGACCTTCAATTGGAACCCCAAAGTTACGCGCCTTTTGCAATATGGTCCTTGGTCTCGGATTTTGTCAATTTAACCCCTAATTGTCCATCAAACTTTCAATTTCTTCAATTTTACCCCCAGGTTTTTGTCAATTAAGCCCCTCAATTGTGGCACCTTTTGCGGATTGGTCCTTGGCTGCAAATTTCTTCAATCTAGCCCCTAATTGACCCCAAAACTTCAATTTTCTTGCAATTTGGCCCCTGATTTCAATCAATTAACTTGGTAAAAATTAAATTTGGTCTCTTAAAATTTCAATCTCCTCAATTAAGCCTAAATTACACTCCCAAACTTAATATTTCACCAATTAAGCCTCAAATAAAATTAATTTGACCCATTTAAAGTATAATTAAGTCCTTACACTTAATTAAATCCTTCAATTGGACCCAAATTAATTCTTAAACATAATTAAAATTTAATTTGGCCCATGATTAAATTAAATTGGCCTATTAAAAATTTAATTATATCATTGAACTTAATTTTTATGCAAATTCGTCCAATAATCATTTAATTTAACCTTGAATTTGCATTTTGTCTCCATTTTTGGGCATAATGCAGTACAATTAGGCCTTGAATTTCCTTTAAAAATTGCAGCTTGATTTCCCGGCCTGCTTTCTCCACGTTACCAGCCTTTTATTTTTATTTTTTGATTTTTATTTTGAAAAAAGTGAATTTTTGGGGAATAACCTAGAATTGAGTTATGACAGTTGCCCTCCTCTTTACAATGCTTACGATAGAAAGTCTCGTAAGAGACTTTAGGTAGTAAGCGTTGTAAAGAAAAAGAAGAATGAAAGATGATGGACTTATCATATTGAGAAATGATGAATTATTTTGAGGGCTAGAAAGCGCACTCAGAGTAAAATCTGGAAGATTTTCTTCTAAAAATTCAGAGATTTTAAAGTGGTCGAATTAGCATGGGTGACCTACCCAGAGAAAATTGAAAAAAGGTTTTTTTTTAAGGTGGTCTTATTGTAATGGGTGACCTACCCAGGTGAAAAACGCAAAGATTTTTTTTTGAGATTTTTTATGGTGAAAAATAAAGAGATTTTTCAAGGTAGTGAAAATTGCAGAGATTTTTCAAAATGGTCTTGTTGTAATGGGCGACCTGCCCAGATGAAAAATACAAAGATTTTTCAAAGTGATAAAAAATACGAAGATTTTTCAAAGTGGTATTGTTGTAATGGGCGACCTGCCCAGGTGAAAAATGAAAAGAGTTTTTTAAGAAGTGAAAAATACAAAGATTTTTCAAAGTGATCTTGTTGTAATGGGTGACCTGCCCAGGTGAAAATTTTTTGGAGGTGGTGAGAAATGTGAAGATTTCTAAAAACTGGTTTCATTGTAATGGGGAACCGACCCAAATGGAAGATTTTGAAGGTGGTGAGAAATGCATGGATTTTTCAAAAGATTGTAATGGGTAACCGACCCAAATAGAAGATGAAAAGAGTTTTTAAAGAGGTCTGATTATGATGGGTGACCTACCCAGGTGAAAACAATAAAATGTCTTAAAGGGTCAACATGATAGGACTCGAAGGTGTATTACATAAGAGATTGGAGCTCAAATAAGCGTTTGAAAAGAGATAGGACTCAAGGGGAACGAGGGCTGAAAGGCACACTCGATAGGAGGTAGGGTTAGAAAATGCACTACCTGAGAGGTGAGGGCTTAAAGGCGCACTCGAAAGGAGGTAAGGTTAGAAAACGCACTACCCAAGGTGTGAGGCTCGAAGGCGCAACTCAAAAGAAGGCAGGGTTAGAAAACACACTACCCAAGGTGGTCGAGGGCTCTAAGGCGCACTAAAAAAGAGGTAAGGTTAGAAAATGCACTACCTAAGGTGGTTGAGGGCTCTATGGCGCACTTGAAAAGAGGTAAGGTTAGAAAACGCACTACCCAAAAGGTGAGGGCTCGAAGGCGCACTCAAAAGGAGGTAAGGTTAGAAAACGCACTACCTAAGGTGGTCGAGGGCTCTAAGGCGCACTAAAAAAGAGGTAAGGTTAGAAAACACAGTACCTAATGTGGTCGAGGGCTCTAAGGCATACTCGAAAAGAGGTAAGGTTCAGGAAAAGGCATTGCATAAGTGGTGAGGGTTCAAAGGCCCTCTTAAAAGGAGGTAGGGTTAGAAAACACACTACCTAGCAGATGAGGCCTCAAAGGCGCAGTCAAAGAGAGGTATGGTTAGAAAACACACTACCTGGGAGGTGAGGGCTCGAAGGCGCACTCAAAAAGAGATAGATAGGGCTAGAAAGCACACTATCTAAATGATGAGGGCTCAATAGCCCGCTCAAAAAACGGTGACGATGAGACACTGATCTGTCAGGGATGAAAGTAATGCATCATGATTAATATGCAGATATACTTACCTGAGAAATATAAGTCCCCTTTTCTTCATGGAGTTTTCCTTTTCTCCAAAGTTTGAGTCTCTGATAGTAAGCTTTGATAGCTCTTCCGCTCTTGCTTACTCGAGTCATATCTTGTGATCTTAACCTCTAGGAAGGGTATGGCATGAGCATACTTTTTTTGCTCATAAATCTTTATCTGAAGAATTGTCATCTCTGCACCATATCTCTTATTTTCTTAGAAAGGGACTCATGGAGCCAACCCTATGTGTTTTGCTGGATTGCCCCTCATTTGATCATGCCCGCAAGTGTTTGTTTGGGGTTTTCTTTAGGGACAAGGTTATGTGAAAGGAGATCTGGTTATTTACAAGGGGTTGTTTTCAAGAAGAATTTTTAGAATTTCAAAGCTATTCTGAAAAATCATTTTAATGTTTGTTCAAAACAAACTTGTTCTGAAAAATTCAAGCGATTCTCATAGATAGGTTTGCATGAGCGTTGAATTTTTTTTTTTTGCTTTTGGTGAAGTGAAGTGATGTTTGATTGGTCAAAATGGTTCAAGCTTCAATTTGAGGGTTTCAAAGAACCAGTTTTCAAAGCATTTATTTTGCTTGCATGAATAATGACTTGTTTCACATGGAAAAGCAAAGCCTGCCGATCCAAATTGCTTGCCTTTGATCAGAAAGGGCTTGATTGGGCACGTAATGTAGGCTTCAGCTCTTGGCTATGAAGAAAAAGGATATTTATAAGCTCAAAAGGTGTTTAAGGGACTTTAAGACAAATGATCACTAGTGCTTATACCCCAAACTCTTTTTTGGTCCATGCATTTCTAGACCTTGGAATGGATTTGCAAAATGGTCAATGGTGCCCCCCAATGTTTGGCTTTTTCTTCTTTTAGTTTTGAGCATCATTATATTAGTGATTTTTTTTGGCATGCTCAAATCTTTTTGGAATTCTTTCATGCCCCCCCAGCTTTGTTTGGACACTTTTGATCATTGCGAATTTTCTTTCATGCCCCCATAGTGTTGTTTGGGCACTTTTATCGTTGAGGATTTTTTCATGCCCCCCAGAGTTGTTTGGGCACTTTTAGTCATTAAGGATTTTTGTTTTGGCACTTGCCCCCCAGTGTAGGGCGTGATCCTAGCCAAGGTTATTTTTTCAAGAAAAAGTTATTAGGCTCAAAAGGGGACTACAAGGGATTTTTAGCATTGTGAAAGGATGATCAAAGATGACCTTTCTTCATTTCAATTGCATGCAGTTAGAATCGACAAGCTTTGTTTTCTCACATGCGAATATGCAAAATGGTTTCTCATTATTCATGCAGTCAAAACTCAACTTTGAAGTTATCTCATGGTGTTCGGGTTGTCTTTCAGGTTTTTTAAGTGTTAGGATATCACTTGAATTTTCAGAACTTGTTTATTAGAACAAACACCAATTTATTAAAGCTTTGATTTCCCAAAAATCCTTGTGAAAACATGGGGTCATGCTTGCTTTTTTTGGAAAAAAGAGAAAAACACCAAAGAATTCTTGGTGCAATGGTTTTGTGAGTAAAAGGTGTGCACATCATGAACATAGAAAAACACATGATTTTATTAATTGGAAAGGCTCATTTGACAGAGAAAGTCTTGTGGCATTATGAACTAAATTGCTAACAAGACTAAAACAGGTTGAAACATACATGATCAAACAAAACGAAATAATTGGGTAGGCTCCATCTTTCCATTCTATAGAAGAACTTTGTCCTCTATCCTCAAAAGTGCACACTGCCTTCTTCAGACCTTGCTCTTGCCATCGGTGCTTTGAGGTTCCCAGAGCATTCCGCCTCCGGTGTATTCACCGATCCAGTACCTGAAGCATGATTGGGTAGAGAGTTTGAACGCACGTTTGGAGTTCCTTCGAAGGTTATCCATCCAACTTTAATCAAATGCATGAGCCTCTTCTTAAAGGCACTGCAAGTATAAATGTTGAGTCCCACAGCGCCGACATGGTACTCGTAAGTGAGGTCGGGCTTGTACCAGTTGGGTTAAGGTGGTTGCAGAGGTGTCAAGGGTTCTGGAGCTATATACCTGATGCTCAGTAGCTTTTGGTACATCGCATTTAAGAGCAACGGTAATGGAGGTAGTTGTTCTTGGACTCTTTGGTGTTTAGTTTGAGGCTCGGGTTTTCTAGCAGGAAAAGAAGAGTTGAGATTGATATTGGCGATTTGGGGTGAAAAGGATGGAGTGTGGTATTTTTGGAATGGGTTCTTCCTACCCCTATAACTACCTTCATCATGGTGTCATAACCCAATTTTGGCCCTTTGGTTTTTAAATTAAATTTTACAGGGTTTAAAATGAAAAATTAAAAGATCAGAGATTTATTTCGATGAAAAGTGTGATTTGTCAACTTCCGTAAATATTAAAGACTACAATGTGCTTTTGTCATTCTATCTTTATCTTCAAGATAATCCCTATCTTCAAGATAATCTTTATCTTCGAGATAATCCTTGTCTTTAAGATAATGATAGTATCCGCTTTCAAATTTGATTCTTAATCAAATTCAAACTTCAAAGAAGAGAATGAGTTTGATTGAAACTTGGTTTCTCACACGCGAAAGGACTTTGACACTATAAATACAGATCTCAGAGTATGAAAAGAAGGGAGGCGAGGAGAGAGACCCGAAAAAAAAAAACCCCAGGAGAAAGCCATTACCAGAAACCTATAAAAAAAAATAAAAAAGACATTTACAAAAAAAAAAAGGGGCGCGGCCGAGTCCTAGACTAGCCGCCGCTGCCCCCTCCCCCCAGCTTTTTTCTTCTCTTCTTCCCGTAGCAGCCCCCAGTTAATATTCATTCCAGCAGCACCGTTGCAATGACATTTGGACTTCTCAGCCGTGAACTGCAAAGAAAACAGGATTAATTCCCCTGGCAACAGCAACAAGCTTCCTCCTTCTGCACCAGCAACGACCGCACTAGTAAATCAGCGGTGCAACTTCTTCTTCCCCAGCATATCATCTTCCTTTATGCCATATTGTGAGCCGTCCAGCATGTGCTCCTACAACAACAGCAGGTTTTCAAAGCATGAACAGTAGCTTTGTCTTCAACCATGGAAGCCTTTCAGTTCAAACCGAGCACCTGGAGTTTTTATTCTCTTCTCCATTGAAGCAGTGACAGCAGGTGCTCCTTAGCCACCATTTCCTCCTTCTGCAGCAGCTCAGTCCAGCAATAGCAGCGACTACTGTCTTTCTTCATAGCATCACACGGGACCTAGTTATAACATTCAACGACATTCCATCGGCGCAGCTTCTCAGCAACAGCAGCGCAGCAGACTGAGAGAGATGAGGCAGAACAGAAACGAAAGAGGGAAGAACAGAGAAAAAAACACAGCGACGGGAACTGGAGAAAAATCATAAGAAAACCAGAGACAGAACCCAAGGGAGAACGAAACAAAAAACAGGGGCCGAGAACCGGAGACAAAAACGGAGAGGCAGGTAACGAAACAGGGAGAACGAACAGGAGGAAGAACACTGGAAACAGAGAACGAGTGGAAGACGAATAACACAGGGGACTGAAACAAAAAAAAAACAGAGCAGAGGCCGGGGAAGGAAAAACCAGAGAATAAGGACCCGAAAACCAGAGAAGAAAAACAGAAGCATTGACCAGAGCACGCCATTACCATTGTCTTCGACTTCGTCTTCGCGCATCAGGTAAGTTCCTTCGTTCTTCTCTGTTGCCTTATATTTCATTTGCTTTGCTACAGTAGCTGTGAATTCTAATTCACATGCTACTGTAGCAGTGAATTTTACTTTTACAATTCCTTTGTTTCTGTAGCAGGCGTGCGCTGTCATGCACGTCTGCTACTTGGTACTGATTTGAGCCAGTGACTAATTTCAGCCCAGCTCCTAAAAAAATAGAAAAATAAAAAATAAAATAAAAATAAAAAAGTAGAAAAAAATAAAAAAATATAAAAAATCTGTATACATGAATAAAAATAATGTAATTTATTGGTTTATTCACTGACGCCAGAGTCAGGAATAAAAATACCGGTTTAAATTTATATTATTTTTATTCGTTATTTTTATTTTATTTAGCTAGAAAAATAAAAAATATGTGCATGCTTAAAAATAAATTTATTTTTATTTATTTATTGACTGGCGCTAGAGTAGGGAATAAAAAAATATTGATCTAATTTATTTTATAGCTACGTAATATTTACCAACGCTAGAGTTGGAGATATTCGTAGTTGAATATTCACTGACGCCAGAGTTTGAAATATTTTAAGCAAATTATCATACTGTAAACTAAGAAACATTTAGCAATTTAAGACAAAACCAGCAATGCAGTCTGCCTCAGGCAGAACGTTTAAGCGGCGATAATATCTTCTCTTTTACGTAACCAGTCCCGTACCATAGAATCTCTGTTGACCAGTTAGGATTCCTAGTGATCATAATACTAGGTGGCGACTCCTTAAACAAGACCGTTCCCCATCAAAGAACAGGATGCTAGAAATCCATTCTTTCCAAAGATTTAATAATTTTTTAAGGCCGCCGCGATGTCGGGTGCGACACATGGTCAACCTCTTTCTTTTTACCTTTGAAACCCCTTTTTTCCACAGTTGGCACAAGAATTATACCACTCTTGACTCCTTGCTCTATACGCTCAGCTACTACCACAGCGTCAGTAAATTGTTGGGCCGAACTACCCATCACATGCTCGTAGTATAGGTCCTTGAGCGTGTTGGCAAATAGAGCGACCATCTCTTTGTCCAAAAGTGGGGGATGCACATGAGCAGCTAGATCTCTCCATCTTTGAGCACATTCCCTTATGCTTTCTTTATCCCTTTTTTCAAGATTGGACAAGTTAGTTCTGTCATGAGTGATATCCATATTGTACTTGTATTGCTTGACAAAAGCATCCACCAAGTCTTTCCATTTGCGGATTTTGGTGTTGTCCAATCTCATGTACCAACTTAATGCCGCCCCACTTAAGCTATCCTGGAAAAAGTGCATCAGTAGTTTTTCATCGTGTACTACTTCTGCCATTTTGTTGCAGTAGGATTTTAAATGAGTTATGGGGCATTGTGTTCCAGTGTATTTGATGAATTCAGGAAGACGAAATTTTTTTCGGGATAACCACATTTGAGACCAAACACATTTCTGCTGCCCGTACTGGATCGTACAAGTCTACCCCTTCAATGGCTCTGATTCGGGCTTCCAGCGCTGCCATCTTATCTTGATCAATGCCATTGGATGACTTGGTCTTATGGGACTCGTTGGCAAATGGATCTATGACTGCAGGGGCTGGTGTCGATGGCATTGAATGCACAAATGCTGGATTGTGTGGAGGTTCTTGACCGTGTTCACTCAATGTTTCTTCGGGCTGAGCTGTTGCCAGAGGCTAAACAAAAATAGCTGGCCGGTTAGAAGGTCCTTCACCAGAGGCATTTCTAAGTGTTTGCTCGAGTAAGCTAGTGAGGCGAGCCACGCTTGCTTTCAGAGACTCTAACTCTTCTTGGAAACGGGCATCACGGTGAGCACGCTCTTCACCTTCCATGTTTCTTGCTCGGAGTCGGGTGTTGTAGGCTCTTTGGGGACCTTGCTGTTTGTGAATACATGTGTCAGTCTCTTACACTCGTTCACCTTCAAAGTAGTCAAATTGCTCGGCACAAGACCCTTCCAATAAGTTCAAGTGTAATGTTTCCAAACTCACGATTGAAAGTTCATGCCCACCTCTTCTATTAGTTATCAAACATCCAACTTGCATTAAATCTTGTACTCCTTCCAAGTTTTCAATAGATATTTCTTTCAAATTCATAAACCCCTACATCAAAAGAAAACAAGGGTACCGATTTGTTAGATGTAATTCATAGTAATTATTGTGCACTTTTAAAACTAAACGAGAGGCAAGAAATCATGTCAAATAGACAGCACCTCTGATTGAGCACTCATTGAACCATTTGATGTAGTACCAAACATTGTGGTTAGCTTTGGACATCCATGCACCTGTAACGTCTCCAAATGAGGGAACAAGAAATCATAACATTCGAGACTAAAGCAGGAAATACTTGGTAATTGTACAAGCAACAACTCGTGTAGATCAGGGAGCACCATCTCCTTCTCAAGATTGGCAGGTGAAGCATGATCATCCTGCCCAAATACTCCCAATAATTGAGAGGATTCCCTTACTTTAAGTTCTTGGAGCTTTTTGAGACCTGAAGCCATGGCTATCGGGAAGAGACTCTTCAACTTGTTGCATCCTGTGATCTCAAGTCGACACAAATTAGGGAAGCATGAAGATTGAAGATCACTTCCTGACAATATCTGATCCTTTTCATCATCATTATCCTTAGCAATGATTTTCTCCAATTCCTCACAGTCTGATATCTCTAGAATTTTCAGTTGAATTAGACTAGCAATCATGCTGTTTGTGAATACATGTGTTAGTCTCTTACACTTGTTCACCTCCAAAGTAGTCAAATTGCATGGCACGAGACCCTTCCATATACACCTCAAGTCAGGCACAAGCACGTAGGACAACTTCAATGTTTCCAAACTTGTAAACCCCTGCATCAAAAGAAAATAAGGGTACCGATTTGTTAGATATAATTCCTAGTAATTATTGTGACTTTGAAACTATTATATAATTTTGTTAAATAGATGGAAATTTGGGATAAAGGTTTTGGGATCGCTTGTGTCTGTCGATTGTAACTATTATATAATCCACGGCAATGTCCTGCATTGATTTTGAATAAAGCCCATGCTTCATTTTCAGATAAGACTCTTAATAACACTTTTTGCTGGCACTTCATAGAAGAACATATGTGTTCAAGACGTGTTGTTAGAAGAATTTTACAACCCCTGTGAGCATCACCAAATGGGATCCCTATCTCTTGCAAGTCAATATCTTTCCAAGCATCATCGAGGATTATAAGCACCTTCTTCTCTGTCTTCAGTCTCTGCCACAATCGATCTGCTCTCCCTTCCTTGGTCTTTTCGTCAAAATGCAGACCTAAACGAGCCGCCATTCGATCCTGAATGTCTATGACGTTTGGATTCTGGGACAGTATAACCATCAAAACTTCATCAAACAGCTGCGACTCTTTGGCTCTCCTTCCTACTTCTTTCACTAGAGTGGTTTTACCCACCCCTCCCATGCCGTACAGTCCGATCATATTGACATTGTCATCTTTGAGAGCTTTCATAATCTGTTCGAAAGCTGCTTTTGACGATTCTGAAGGCGTGAATTCCTCTGATGGAAGAAATTCTATGGGCTGAGGAGGAGCTTTGTAGGACACTTCATAGAAAAAAACCATAAGTGATATAATAAAGAAGAAGAAGAAGAAGAAGAAGAAGAAGAAGAAACGATGGCGTCCAGATCAAATTACGGTGGTGAAAGCTAGCCATGCACTAATAAATCCAACTTTTACAAGAGTCCTATTATTTAGACCATTACCCTACTTTAATCCACTAAACACAAAGAAATTTTATTCTTGTGAATTTGTAGCTTTTACATCCGTATCAAATTTAAGGTAAAAGTTCAAAATGTTAGATATCAAGATTAAAGTCTTAAATTAATTTTATATATGTATTACTAAGCAGATTTTAAAACTAATTATTTTTCTAATTGACTAATAAATTAAAACACGTATTTGATCTGTATTTACAATTATTCAACCCTACAACAAGATACATAGACTTCCATATAAACTTGTATATAAAGATTGATTGAGTCTAGTAGGAGAGAATAAGGATTAAATTGAACAAGTAACTTTCTTTCTTCATGGATCATACTTGCAAACATGTATATATGAACACATAATAATATAATATAAAGACAATAACAAATAACACAATATTTTGACATAGTTAGAGTTAGGTTTTTCCTATAAATACAATAATCTTACTCATAACTCTAATAATAATATTTATTAAAGAGTTAATAGAGAGTTAGAAAAGAATCAGCCCTCAAGGTTTTGCAATTCTTCGAAAGGGTTTATAAGATTTCTAATTTGATCATTTGATTTTGTTCCTTGCTCTCTTTTATAAATAAAAAATTTATGTGGATTATGATTAAAGATCAGATAATTAAACAATTAGTGATTTATGACAACTTTGTCAGGTTATCAAATTCTAAAAGGAAGAATTTGTTGGAAAAATTGATATATAAAGAACAAATTATTGTTGATGAACAAAGAACAAAGAACAAAGAACAAAGAACAAAGAACAAAGTCTAAAGTCATTACAATTGAAAGAACAAGGAGCAGAAAATGTCTCAGTTGGTTACTGCCATCCCCAGTGTTTTATTTATAGAAGGAAACAAACATTACAGAAAAATGAAACACTAAAGAAACGTACCAGCTATGTTCTCCTTTATCAAAGGAGTTGTATAACAAGCTAGTCTAATCCTAGATAAGCTTAAACAAATGAATTGAAAGAAACATCCTAATCTAGATAATGCTATCAGCTAACAGATAGATAGCTATCAGCTAATAGATAGATAGCAATGCAGTAGATTACTACAAAGTAATCCTGTTCCAGCTTTGGTACCAAACTTCAACACTCCTCCTTGGTTCCAAAGCTAAACATTCCAATTCTTCCCCTCAGATCTTCAAACCTGTTTCCTGTTTCTAGTTCAACTGCTGCTTTCAATTTAACAAACTCAGCAAACGCATAAGATTTTGATTTCAAAAAGTAAATCCAACAGAATCTACTATAATCATCAACAAATAAAAGACAATACTTTGAACCATTCAATGATTCATTATGCATCGGCCCACACACATCTGTGTGTACAAGCTGGAGTTTTGACAATGCTTTGAATGCATTGTCAGGAAAAACAACTCTAGTTTGTTTTCCTAACTGATAGGCTTCACAAATACTCTTTTGTTCCTGTATATCTGGTAAACCATGAGTCATCTGCAGGTCAGCTATTCTCTTTAAAGTTGCATAATTGAAGTGCACCAACCGTTTGTGCCAAAGAACAGATTCATTGTCTTCACAAGTGTTAGCACTCAAACATACTTCTTTCCAATCAACATTAAAACTTCTGTTCATCATTTTAGCAGAAAGCAGTAGCACTCCATTTTTATCTTTAATATCACATACTCCATCATTAAAGAATATTGAGTAACCAGATTCAATTAATTGTCCCACACTAATTAGATTCTGATTGATCTTAGGCACATAAAGAACATTTTTAAGAGTTTTTGTACCTGACAAAGTTTCTACTTCAATAGCTCCTTTTCCTTCAACCTTCACATAGTCTCCATTCCCAATTCTAACTCTAGATAGATAGCTTTTATCCAAATATTTGAATAAGCTCAGATCTGCAGTCATGTGATTAGTGCAACCACTATCAATAA